>Ga0222708_1000107_pt1 | contig 24658 bp, 30 predicted proteins | sample AntAcemetage1576_FD_179806 | JGI IMG/M metagenome (GOLD analysis project Ga0222708, IMG submission 179806) | Saline water microbial communities from Ace Lake, Antarctica - #1576 | ecosystem: Environmental > Aquatic > Non-marine Saline and Alkaline > Saline | place: Antarctica: Ace Lake... | reverse complement strand
ACCGATGGACAGTTCAACGTTGTTGATGGCACGCTCGGCGACCCAGTTGCAGTCATCGACGAGGGAAGACGAGGCAGTGTTGGACGAATTCGACTTGAGCTCGATGTACATGTCACCGACAAGGTCACCGTTACGGGCGACAGTCACGGACACGCGGCCGGAGTTGGCGGCAGTACCGTTGACGGTCTGCTCGATGTTCTCCATCGCGAAGTTAGTGTGGCGCTTGTATTTCGCCTGGAAGAAGGTTACTTCTGGGTTACCGGTAAGGTATACGTCTTGGGCGCCATAGGCGACGAGTTGCATGAGACCACCAGCCATTTTGAGAGTTGTTGTACTCTATACAGAGAAAATAATTCTGGTCAAATGCGCATTTCCCGAAACCGATTTTTCTCAGTGTAGATTAAATGTCGAAACAGCCTGATGAAAACGAAACTGAGATTGAAGAGGGTGAAATTATTTCAGATGACGAACTTTCTATGACTGAGGAACTTGAGGACTTTGAGGAAGAAGGTGGTCTAGATATCGCCGAACTCATGACCTCCCTCATGGCTACAGAGGATGGGGACACGGTCTGCTCTGCTCTCGTCAATATTGCGAACCAACTTCAGACCCAAAATAAAATTTTAGTAAAAATGTTGAGCAAGATGAATGTTGCTTAAGGATAAAATATGTATTTAGTTAAATGAGAGAAACTCACTTCATCGATAAGGACCCCAATATCTATGAAGCACTCGCTGAGCTGAGGAAACAGGATGTACAGTTGATGAATGAGGAACAAATTTCAAAAGTGATTGAAGAGCTTGAATTCAGGTGGTATCTACTGGACACAGATGGATACTCACCCTGTATGGCCCGAGCGACTAAGCTTGGTTACCAACAATTCATTCACCCCTCCAATTTCAACGAAGATGGTATTCCCAAATCTGAACAAGTCGATATTATGGCTATCCGTGGGATTAAGAATCGTATGGTTGAATTCCTCATCCAATTGAACAATCATGTCCAAATTCACATTAATAACTATACAAGTGATGATGAGGTTAGTATTACCAAACGAATCAATAATATAATTCTCCAGATTGAGGATGGTTTCGAAAATGTCAGGCGTCATCAGATTTCCTATGAAAGAGTTATTGCTCCCACAGCTATGCCACAGGTAAGTGTCTATACAGATCCCTCAACTATGGATGAGGAAGAAATTGAAAAATCTACACCATTCCAAAAGTGTCTCATGCTTTCCCTGAAGGAGGCGTACAGGGCTGGGTATCGTCGTTACAAGGGTCAGTGTTGTGAAGAAATTAAGACAGTTGATGGTTTTCGAACTAGGGCATGGAACCCAATCTTCACGATCGAAGAATTTGTCTATTCCCTACCTAAAAAAGAGAGTAACTTTATCAATTGGAAGAACTTTACGAGTAAAGGAAGTATTTTCAGGGATGTGATCGATAACATTTCCAAGTGTAACGATGCCCAGTTCCCAGAGATTAAGAAGAGACGTAACGTGTGGTCATTCAAAAACGGTGTGTTCGTGGGGAAAGAGTGGTTCCCAGAGCGAGGTGTCTATGACTGTATGTTTTACCCTTACAAAGGTGATAAGTTTGCATGCCTTGACCAGAGCATTGTTGCGTGTAAGTATTTTGATCAACAATTCGATGACTTTTCACATATTGAGGATTGGACGAAGATCCCTACACCCTATTTCGATTCCGTTCTCAAGTACCAGAAGTTTGAGGATGAGGTGTGTAACTGGGCCTACGTGATGGGTGGTCGCCTGTGTTTCGATGTTGGGGAGATGGATGGTTGGCAGGTGATCCCATTCTTCAAGGGTATCGCTCGCTCTGGTAAATCCACTCTAATCACAAAAGTTTTCAAGAAGTTTTATGATAATGAGGATGTTGGAACCCTCTCGAATAATATTGAGAAGAAGTTTGGCCTTTCTGCAATCAAGGATGGATTCATGTTTATCGCCCCAGAGGTCAAGGGTGACCTCGCTCTAGAACAGGCGGAGTTCCAATCGATTGTATCTGGTGAAGATGTGTCAATCGCTGTGAAGAACAAGACCGCCATGTCATTCGAATGGAAGGTACCAGGTGTTTTGGGTGGGAATGAGGTTCCAAACTGGAAGGATAACTCGGGGTCTGTACTTCGACGTATTCTACCATGGAATTTTGGTAAGCAGGTACAGGATGCTGATCCCCAACTCGACGAGAAACTTCACCGTGAACTTCCAATCATTCTTCTGAAATGTGTGCGAGGGTACCTAGACTATTCCAACAAGTACAGAAACAAAGACATTTGGAATGTTGTACCTACGTATTTCAAGACGATCCAGAAGCAGGTGGCGATGGTGGCGAGTAGCCTCACAAACTTCTTAGAATCCACCTATATTATCACGGGTGAAGAACTATTTGTTCCACAGAAGGATTTCATCGCCAAGTTTAACCAACACTGTAAGGAAAACAATTTGGGGAGTCATAAGTTTCACACCGACTTTTACGCTGGACCCTTCAGTTCTCGTGAAGTCGAGGTGCGTAATGCTACGGTAAAGTACAAGGGACAGATCCTAAAAAATCAACCTATCATTTACGGTTTAGACATCGTCAATGAGGATCTAGCTTTCACAGACGATAACTAAAAAAAATATATACCTTTAGTAATATGAGCCAGAGGGTCAAAGAATTTGTCCGTCAATCTGGCGTAGAAGTATCAAACTCAAATTCAAATGATGACAATTTTGCGAGAGAACTCGAAGAGACTATGCTTCGAAAAGAGCGCGAACGTGCTGCGGGATTCCGCACACCCCCTCGACCTATGCGTCCCCCCCGCGTCCAGGTGCCACAACGCCTTCAACAAAACCTTATTAGTAATAGCAATTACGAACCACTCCGGGACGAATTTAACGATGTAAAACTCGGACCAAACAATGAAAAAATGATAAACAATATACTCCGTGAATTTGAGAGTAAAGCTCTCCAAATGACTAAGCTTAACCCAGGTATGTTTAATGCCACGGTAGATTCTGGGTTTGGTCAAAAAGATGTCCTTGTGAATCTCAAAACTATACTTTCGAAAAGACCACTTAGTAAAACCCCTATTGGTGAGGGTCTTTATATAGATACAAGGGAGATAAAGGGTATTTATGGACAGTTTAAGACTGGCTTCTCCCATACGAGGGAAGCTGGACCCAAAGGTGGAATGAACAAGAACTTCTTCAGTGCACAACTGATGTTGACTCTCTCTAATGACACAGAAAGTAAGGGTGCCACTGTGAACTTTTACCGGAATGGTAAAATTCGTTTCTCTGGTGGGTTTGTTGGTGTAAATATTGCTAACCAACCCGAGCTTATTCGTAAATTCATCGTCGATACATACACCGAAAAACAACCATTCTTCTATAACCCATTCACTTACAACAACCTCAGTGGTCAGTTTAGGATTAATGGATCTTTCAAGAGTTTGGCTGTCATTGCTAGGGATGCGCAACGTTATGGTATGATACGCGTTTCTTATGAACCCGAACTGGCACCTTTCCTATATGCCTACTTTGAGGAAAACAAATATATTCTCTCTGGAAGTGGTAATGTGCAAATTTCAGGTGCGAAAAATCCCGGAGATATGTTGAAAGCGTATGACTTTGGGAAGAAGTTTATTGAAGATTTGGACGCCAATGGTCAAATCAATATAACCGGTGTATTTGATAAGGGAATCAAGACTGGTACAAAAACCAAGGCCAAGTCTCCCCCCAAACCCAAAAGGAAATACGCGAAGAAAACCCTTACCGTAAATCAAGTCAATGCTCTCATGCTCGACTCAAAAATGTGTGCACGAATGAAGAAGCCTGAACTGATTGATCTCGCACGACGCATGGGTGTCGTAAATTTCAGGACCAAGGTGGACGATGGTTCTCGTATTGCGACCAAAGAGGAGATTTGTGTGCGAATTAGGAACAAAACTGGTAAGAAGAATGTCACATTCAAGAACAAAAACAAAAATGTCCCACTCACTGGTACAAATAAGACATTCAAGGTTGGTCGCAAGATTTGTGGAGACATAAAGAAGGAGGAACTTCTCCGAATCGCTGCGATACTCAAGATTAAACCTGATGCTAAAGAGACTAAAGCGTCTCTTTGTAAGAAGATTGAGCAGGTTAGAAATAACCTGGCCAAACCCAAACCCAATTCCCCACCTGCCCCAACGAGAAGGCAAGTACAACGCACAGAGGTAAATGCGAAACGAAATGTGAAAAAGGCTGAGGTCATGAAGAAGAGGGGCCTCAACGAGAACTCCATTCGCAAAGATATCACCAAACTTTATGGTGACATGTGGATGAAGAGGTACAAACCCAATCTCAACCAGGATGTCCGCAACATGAAGGTGGCACTCAACAGAATCAACAAAAAGAATAAGACTGGTGTCGCTTTCAAAAAGGATATAGATGTGGTCAAGAAGAACGTCGTCAGTCGTTGGAAGATGGAGAGAAAGAGGGAACTCGAGAGAAAGTATCTCATGAACACAGTGAGTGTCAATGGTATTACGTTCAATAATAGAAACGACTACCGCCTCGCAGCTGCCAACTATATCATGAGTAAAAAGACCACCCCCTCAAACAAGAAGATGGTGGAGTACAGACAATATTGGTTAAAGTTTAAAGCCAATGCTAATTCAAATGGGCGTCCTAAAGGAATTAACCGGGCGGTTAGAACTCGGGTTGAGCAAGTATAATCATGGTGCGTGATGAGGGTGATAACAAACTCATCAAGCATCTGACCAAGTATAAAATGATCCTATGGAACTCCATTACTTCTTGGGGCGAATCTCCTTAGGGACATTCTTCACAGTCTCCTTGGTGATGGTCTTCACGGGAGCGTTGTTGGCGACAGGCTTCACCGCATTGGCGACGGGCTTGTAGTTACGGTCACCCTCAGCATTCTTGGTGAATACGGCACCGTTGTTGGTCTTGTTGATGCGTCGACCCTTGGAATCGACATATGGGGTGGGGGCGACAGCGGGAGCCATCATACCTTTGCGCATTTTTTCGAAAGTTTTGCGCGCCTTCTTGGTAATAGAAGCAGCGGTTTCTTGAGCACGTTTCCTAGTTTTATATAGAGCGAGATATTTTTTTGAGATGGGTCGTGTGATAGGAGAAATCATATTTTGGGAAAGTTTCTTTAATTTTATTAGAAAGGCATGTCGCTGTAACTATGTGAGCTTGGCCTGAACGCTCGAGTTCGAGGAACCGGTCCTCCATCTTGACGAACGTTTTCAACTCCTCATGGGACATCCCGTCTGAGTGCATCTGAAGATACATATCCTTCGATGCACCTTGACTCATGTAGAAATTTTTTGAACCCTCAACCTCCTCAGACTTTGTACGCTTTTCACGCATCATTGTAAGTACGAGGAGTATGAGAATGATAGAGAGTATCATTTACTATTTACTGAGAAACAAGTTTCATCAAATCCTCAATCTTATGGAGAATATTTTGAAACTTGTATACCGAATCAACCTCAGAGGGTTTTATGATTTCCAATTCGATTTGGTAACTCGCCTCCTCCTCTGAGTCCATATCAGCGTTATCCCCTGAGGAGATAGTCATGTCGATACTGAGGTTCTTGCGCACAAAGGAGTGCCTGGTCTTGGTTCGCTTCCGGTCCATCTCATACTCCCCAGTTGTGGGAATCTCTCTCGCAACACAAAAGCGCACGTCCAGGGGGTCGCACTTGAAGTCCTCCTTGACGACACTAATTTTCTGGATCATCGTCTGCTCTCCTGTGTCCTCATCTGCGGTGATGCGAACGTTATTGGCGTCACTGTAATACACTTCAGAGGTACTACTCTTAACATTTTCCCACCCATTATACTTCTTTAGGCCTTTAAGAACTCGTTTCCAAGTATCTTTACCAACATTGGTATCAAAGAGGGAACCATTGTGCTTACCGAGACGAATCTCAACTTCAATGTCACCCTCCGCCTTGTGGGCTTCAAAGATAGGGAGTACTTTCTCAGCAATATTCATCTTAACATTTACATATTGCGTCTTTCACTTAAGCCTTTTTTACATATAAAATGTAATGAAAGGTTTTGCAAACATTGGGAATACGTGTTATTTCAACACAGCTCTCCAGTGCCTTTTACACATCCCAGTGATGTCCAATCATTTCATACGAAATCCTTACATGGGGACATGTTCATTTACCAGAGCATACTCTGATTTTATTAGAATCTATTGGACGAGAGGTCAAGAAACCGTAGATGTTACGTCACTTCTCACAACATTTCAAAAAGAGTTTCCCCGTTTCAAATCTCACGAACAACATGATGTCCAAGAAACTGTCATGTGTATCATTGATATTCTTGAGAGAGCCGAGCCGGTGGTGAAAGAATGGTTTTATGGAAAAAAGACACAGGAAACTATATGGCCGGGTGGAAAGTCATCAAATGAAGAGGACTTCAGTATTCATTTGATACCCTCTGAAGGTGGGGATATGGCTGAGATGTTAGATAAAAGTACGGATTGGAACACACTCGAACACTTTGAGGACACCCAAGGTAAAGTACACAATGTCGCTACGACCCGTATGATCTTTTCGAAATTACCCAAAGTCTTGATGATCTCATTCGATCGGAAAAGTCACATCAAAGTTATTGAAACTATTCACATCGGGGGTGTCGAGTACAATCTAATTGCGAGTGCGGTACACGTGGGACACCAAAATGACGGACACTACATGAGTTTTGTGAAGCGTAGGAATAAATGGTTCTGTATTAATGACGAAATGGTAAGGGAGGAGGAACTACCTGACCAGGCCGGATTCTATTTTATGGTGTATAATTTGAAAAATTAAAAATTAGGTCTACAATCTAAAAACTCCTTCATTTGAACATTCTCCTTGATGTTCACGATTGTCCTGTAAAAAGTACGTCGATTATTGGGATGGGTCTTATCCATCCTCCTTTTTAGGGGTCTCCACCACATCGGCTCTTCATGGGTTATGTACTTACACTCAACTATGGCGCCGTCCTCAAACCAGGGTTCATCCTCGATCCTATTGAATGGAATTTCACTCTCGAAATACATCTTCCCCTTTTCTTGTACATACAATCTCCATGCGGGTGTGCCAGCTTTAAATCCATGTGTTTCTCGTGAAGGTTCCCACTTCATGAGAAAGTCAACAGTGTTCTTCTCTTGTGGTTTCCATTTGAACATGGTCTCATGGGTGCCAATTCTAATAGGTTCATTGATGGGTGTGAACACGAGACCGTCAATCTTCTCCTTAACCGTGGGGAGATACGTATCCATAAACACATCAAAGTCCCTCATATGATGAAAGGTTTTACATTTGAGTCGAAACTTATCAGACTTCATATAAATGATAGACTTCATGAGACCCTGAGAAGCCTCGAGGCGGTCGGTGAGAGTCTTGTTCCACACAGACTGTCCAGCGACAAGTACTGCGTCATATACCATGAGTGTATCACCATAGAGTTCACCATCTAGAATGGTTCCATCATATGCATTTTTCTTTAGGTTAATGGAAACCTCAAACATATTAAAAGCTCGATTTACAAATAGACATTTCTTTTTTCCTTCGTACATGAGAGCGATCATCATGTGCCGCTCACCATCAGTCTTTTCACAAACAAAGTAGTCACCACCTTTTAGCATGGGAAAGTGTCTGCGTTCGATCGAGATGGGTTGTGGCCCGGGAAAGTAGTCTTTACTTCCCCATTGTCTATGGATAAAGTCTATGACATATTTGTGAAGCGGGTTGGACATATTTTAGTTTGTAATGGAAACTTTAATTGATTTTCACACCAGCTGCGTTTAGGATATTACTGACACATTCGTGTGTATATGTCATCGTCAACTTAGCTGCCGTAAATGCATAAATTCGCACTCCATGTTCTTGAAATTTTTCAAACATTTTTGGGGAAATCTTCCAGTTACCAGTCTTTTTATCCTTAATACTTTTGATGACATTCTTGGTATTTATCATCCATGCTTTGGCGTTTGTATATGTCACATTATAAATATCTGGAGAAATCTTCTTTGCAACTTCAGTGTCAAAATGGAGACCCATTTGAGATACGGGCTCAGTGGATCCACCGATAACCTTACTCTTAAATAGACTCCAATCAATACCTTCTCTAACCCCGGGGAAAACGAGGCAACCTACAGTCTCATGTTTCTCGAAACATTGATCGAGAGAACCATCGTCGATGCCAATACCAAAATCAATAAAAATGATTCGTTCATGTGATTTCATACATTTTTGAATTATTTCAGCCTTATCAAAAGGATTATCATTCACATAGACAATCTGATTATCAATATTCTTCCGAAGACATCTCATATTAAGTCTAAGAATTGCATGTAGAGTTTTCACATGACAAGATTTGGAACGAGTGACGATAATAGTAGCCAAATTCATGGTTTTCATACGTTCCTAAACCTTAAGCCTATCATTTAGACACCCACTAAATGGTAAATTCCCAACATGACCTAGAGTTGTATTTACATCGGCGTAGATTTTACCATCAGCTTGTTGCCAACGGCGACAGAACGCATAATCTTCAGAAAGATAACGACGATTTACGGGATCAATCATACAGTCAAAAGCTGCGTGATAGTCATCAAAGTCACGATTTTGATGGTCATTCTTGCACCATAGGTCTGGGAACTTTTCCTCTAAAATTTTAAATACGGAACGCTTGATGACCATGAACCCCGTGGGTCCATCGAGAATCTCGATGAAACCGTTCGTGATGGGACGATGTTGGGCACCAAAGTTAATCACAAGACTTGAGGACAACATGGACATATCCCTCTCGTCACCTTTTTTGACAGCCTCCATAGCTTGTTCCCACATCACAACCTTCTTGGGGTAGCATGCGACAGATATGTCATGACCAGACTTCACGAGTCTTACCACAGCTTCTGGATCAAAATGGACATCTGCGTCGATAAACATGAAAAGGTCACAATCCGTCTTTTGCATGAAGCGACCTACAGAAACATTACGGGCACGATGGACGAGAGATTCATTTTCGGTCGTATCTAGATACATTTGAATACCTTCTTTTATTAAAAGGAGTTGAAGCTTAATGATACTACTCATATACTTCTCTAAACATAGACCACCATAGCACGGTGTTGCTAGGAAAAGCTTCGTCATATATTATGACTCAGCTTTAACCTCTAAGTGCTTTTTGATGATCACTTCTATTTTGTTTAGTGTCGGCACAGACACTGCACACTTCTCACACATCTCCGCTTTTGTTACACCTGGACTCAGTACCATATAGATAATAGCTGACGCTACACTGTTCGGTGTTTTACTCATCAAATCTATACAGTTTTCAGTAGCGTTACACATTTTGATACATTTTAAACGCTGTTCTCGGGTGACCTCAAACGAATTCAAAAGTCTTTGCATGACGTCAAACGCCTTCGTCACATAATTCTTTTTAGTAGCACCCATAATAGTATCTTTAAACATTTGTGTCGTACGACTGATATCCTTCGACTGAATTCCAAACATATCCGCAATCTCCTTCGTAGTCCTAGGGTGTTTGGCGAGTCTGCATGCATAGAGTACACAATTCGCCTTGACCCCCAAGCGCACCGCACCACGGGTGAGCTTTCCATCATTGAATTTTCTATAAAACATCTTTGCATCTTTGAGAACCACTTCTGGGAGAGTATGACACGCCTCGTCGATATCCTTGTATGCATGGAAAAGTGACCGATCTTTGTGATTCATTGACATGTGGAAATTAATCTTCGCCATGCGTTTATTTTCATAAGTAGAATGACGTTGTGTCGAGATGATCGTCCCTTTTCCCCAATTTTGTGAGAACAATTCTGGATTCGAATTTGGATTTCCACACCTGGATGGATCATTCACTTTACCATCGTCAGTAACTCCACTTGTCCATTCCGCTGTATCATCCACAAAATACGAATCCACGAGCCCACATTCTGAACATGTGGGCAATCCTTCCCTGGTAATAAGTTTAATTCCCGAACATTCACGACAAATATTCATATTCACTGGCTTTTCTTCATTTTTTTGGGGTATTAGGGTGTCTACTTGAGACCATATAGCTGCCAGCATTGTTTTTGATGTTGGTAGCTTTTTTTTAGATTTTCATAAAACGCATTACTGACTTAGGCGTCTAATTCTTGTTTCAATTGCATCAATGGATTCTTTGAAACTCTTTCCACCCGAAGTGGATGGTTCCCACTTGTCCCATTCTTTATCAATCGCTTCATGACCAGGGGGTAAAGGAATATCTTGACCCACTATTTCACTATCAGATACAACAAAACCCTCTAAATCAGAGTCGTCATCTTGACCTTCATCATAAATATCACTGTCACTATCCTCGATATCGATTTCGGTGTAGTAAGCAAACATGTCGTCACCCAAATCTTTCATCTCGAGATCCTTGAAAGTTATTCCACTTAGGTGGTGTTCTGTAACACTTTCGTAAGGTGCGGGAGATAATTCTCCTTTGTCTAATTGATAGACACATGCAGACTTGTAAACAAGTTCGGTGGGATTGAGATATCTCAGGCCGAGAGTTCTTCCAGTGTTCATCCCAACAATCCCGTACATTTCGTCTTCAACACCGTCTTCGTTTACTAACACTTTTACAATGTCGTCCTGAATTATTTCAGAGGGCACAATCATGCTTAGAGTTTTCAGCCAAAAAATAATCAGCGATAATAGCACAGATGAAAGTTACTATTTATTCGAAGGAAGGGTGTGAGTATTGTGACCATGCAAAGTCTCTATGTGAATCAGAGGGTCTCGATCATGAGAAGATTATGGTGGACAAGGAGAAGCTGAAAGAGTTGTGTGGTGGCGCAGTAACATCCTACCCTCAAATATTTATCGATGGACGTCACATCGGAACATACTTTGAATTTCAAGACTACATGGAAGATGAATACGAACCAATTCTTGCCTCCACCCTAAACAGATTTACCGTTTTCCCCCTGGAGTATCCTGAACTTTGGGAACTCTATAAGAAGGCTCAAATGTCCAATTGGACAGCTGAAGAGGTAGACCTATCCAAGGACCTCAACGATTGGAAAACACTCAACGATAATGAACAGAAATTCATAAAGTATATCCTGGCATTCTTTGCTGGATCCGATGGAATTGTTTTTGAAAATATCAATAACAATTTTGCTGATGAGGTACAAATCTCTGAGGCTCGTTCATTCTATGCGTACCAGTCTCACAATGAAATGGTCCACGGGGAGACCTACTCCAAACTCATTGATAAATATATCAAGGACCCCATTGAAAAGAAACAACTCTTCGAGGCTATTCAAACCGTTCCATGTATTGAACGTAAGGCCAACTGGGCCCTGAAGTGGTTCGATACCAAGTCCAAGACATTCGCTGAGCGTCTCTTCGCATTCGCATGTGTAGAAGGAATCTTCTTTTCGGGTAGTTTTTGTGCCATCTATTGGCTCAAAAAGAGAGGTCTCATGCCCGGTCTCTGCTTCAGTAATGAACTCATTTCCCGGGATGAAGGACTTCACCAAGAATTTGCTGTGGAACTCTTCAAACTTCTGCGTAACAAACCATCAACTGAAGTTATTCATTCCATCGTCAAGGAGGCAGTCGAGATTGAGAAAAATTTCATATTGGACGCCCTCCCATGTAACTTGATTGGTATGAATTCTGATAAGATGTCTGAATACATTGAGTACGTATCGGATCGCCTCCTCAAACAAATTGGTCAGCCTCCAATTTGGAACTCAAAAAATCCATTCGATTTCATGGAGAATATCAGTCTCGATGGTAAGACGAACTTTTTCGAAAAGAGGGTGGGTGACTATGGGAAGATGGACGAAGATGCGGATGAAATTGGTTTCGATGAGGAATTTTAAAGGATTGACAAGAACTGTTTGTAGAATATATTTAACCGAAAAGAATGCCATCGGAATCGACAGACATGGGGGTGAGGTTACGACCACTGTCGACCAACTCAATCTGAGTTTCCGCAAATCCGGGTCTAGGATCGGGTGCCTCAACCATGGAAACTGGGGGCTGGATGACCTTCTTCTCACCCTTCACCATGACCTTCTTCTCACCACATCCACATCCCGACTTGGCTTTGCGTTCCTTCTTGAGGTTCATCATACCCCAAACGACAAGGACGAATACCAGGGTGTGTACGAGAAGACCCATAGTCGAGGGACATCCCGTAGGGGTGGCGATCCTGGGTCCCAGAACTCGCCTGACGAGACGGAAAGTCTCGGGGTTCGCAACGATGAAGAAAGTCATACCCGAAATGAGGGAAATGATGAACTTATCCTCCTGCTTTTTGCCGTTACAGCCACAGCCACAATCTTTAAATAGACCCATTATTACTTTTGATATATACAAACAAAAAAAACTTACTTAAAGTCGAGCCACCTAAGATATATATAACCACCAAACAATGTCGCTCACTATCCAACGCTCCTCCGATTTCTCTGCCAAGTCTGTGCAATTCTCGAAACTTCGTAAAAACAAAAATGGCGGCAAAGCCGTCTACCTCAACGCCGGCGACAACAAGAAACTCTACGTTCAGTTCCCCTTCATGCGATCCCCATATGGCCTGAGTGCCTTCACTGATGAAGGTACCGGACGCACGTCCTACTCTCTCGACCTCTCCTTCGACCCCGATAACACCGAGGCGATGGAGCTCCACGACAAACTCAAGGAGCTCGATGATATCATCGTGAATACAGTTGCTGAGAACTCTAAGGAGTGGCTCGGGAAGGACTTCAATGTTGCCGTTCTCAAGGAGGCCCTCTACAAGCCTATGATTCGCCCTGGTAAGGAGCAATACCCATCCACTATCAAACTCAAGGTTCTCACCAAACCCGATGGGACTTTTGTACCCGAAGCGTACTCGATGCAGAAGCAACCTGTCACCCTGGACACGATCGAAAAGGGGCAGAAGTGTATGGCCATTGTTGATCTCAATCAGATTTGGTTCATCGATAACAAGTTTGGTGTCACCATTCGCCTTCAACAGACGCTCCTCGAACAGTCTGTCAAACTTCCTTCATTCGCCTTCCAAGGTCTCGATCTCCCCGAGGATGAGATTGAGGAGGAGGTGGAAGAAGTTGACGAATAAATTTCAAATTTCATACACTTTAAAAATTCCATATTGGTAAGATTAATTAATCTTCTTACGAATATAATAATGAACACTGAGTTGAAAAAGTTGCTCAGGGGAAAGAAGGCGTGTGCTCCTGCGTCACACCTCTGGTTGAAAAGGAATAATGGTTCAATGACCAAGGGAGCTGTAAAAATTGGTGAAGGTAAGTACGGTAAAGTGTATCGTGGGTGTGTAGATGAGGGGTGTGAAAAGTACATCGTCTATAAAGAAGTCAGACTACCTTCACTGAGTGAAAAGACGAATAATGTACCGTTAAAAATTTTCAAAAATATCTTCGATGAAATGAATCTAAAGATGGAATTTACCATCGCGAAAAAGTTGGAAGGTTTTGGGGTTCCCAAGATGTACCTCTACAAATCGTGTGATGGTAAGGATATTCTCTACTCCGAGTACGTGAATGGTAAAGAGTTGGGTGAGTGGATGTGGAACAAACCTACACTCAGTGCGATCAAATCAGTCATGACACAGGTAATCTATAACCTCTACCGTATTCAACAGAAGTATCCAGGGTTCCGTCATCACGATATCCACATTGGAAATATTTTGGTGCGTCCAGTGCCCACAAAGGATATGAAAATCAAGTTGAGTAACAAGACATTCACAATTTCGAATGCAGGTTTTGAAGCTGTCATAATTGATTTTGGATTTGCTGTATTCCCAAGAATTAAGAACCCTCTCATAAACGCCAATAATTACAAAAATATCGGTATTTCGAGAAAGTCTGATAAACACTACGATTTACACGCATTCTTAAATTCCATACACGCCATGGTTCGACAACCACGGACCACGACGGAACGTATAGTGAAAACATTTGTGCAGTCTCTTTTATCAGACAAGTATCTTGTAAATAATTCGAATGTTGTAAAGAACTATAGGCTGAGGGGTAACAAGACGGTGAATTTGAGCTTCGAGGAAGTTCTTTCCAAGTCTTTTTTCACGGGTGAGAAGAGTGCACCACTCGTGATTCCAGTCATCAAACCCCAAAAACCTGTGGTCATAATGGTTCCCAAAAAGAAGTTTCAGTCTCCAGTCGATAAAAAAGCTGCAATCGCTCGTGCAGCTGCTATGCTAAAAGCTACACCTAAAATACGAAAGCCTATCATTCGTAGAAAATAATAGTAACCTATATTAAATAATGATCGCTTTCATCATTCTCGCGCTAATCGCTATTGTCATACTTATTCAGACCAAGAAGAAATCCTCCACTGGTGGGGGTAAGAAATGGACTGTTTTCGGAACTATGGGTTGTGGTTGGACAGTCAAACAACTTGACTACATGAAGAAGAATGGAAAGCCCCATACATTTGTGAATTGTGATGAGGGTGGGTGTGATGGCATGGATGCTTTCCCCACCCTCAAGGGTCCCAATGGTGAAACGTCTGTCGGATACACCGAGATGTAAACATTTATTATTCAAGAGTTGATTGTATCAACTTATCAATAATGAAATTAGATGCCACGCACAATCTGGAGAGAGAGGGCGAGGACGAAAGCGTCCAACATAGTGTTGATGGGCTTGAGAACGGAGATGTGCTTCACAAGAGACCTGTTCCACACGACACGGAGAAGGAATGTGCTGATGAGAATGGTCAGCACGAACACCAGAAATTCCATGAGTGCTTCGGAGCGAGTTTTGGCCTTGGTTACTTCTTGAATCATTTATTACAAGTGGAGATTTTTTTCTGTATCAATTATAAATGAAGGTACTCCCTCTGAGTGGTTCTGAGAGTAAGTACACCGATCGGAGGTGGGGTTCCCAGAAAGGTATAGGAAATAACAACTGTTATGCCTATGCCGTTGGTGATTATGAAGCCTATAGGTGGCAAAAGTCCATTCCCGGTGATCGGTCTGGACTCTCGAATGGAAATCATTCATACACACACTGTACAAGTCTCCCAAAGCGCGTTGTTTCAGACAATCCCAAAATTGTCTACAAAGCAGGAGCTAATGAGAAATGTAAAAAGGGATACTATAAAGTTATGATGTTCGTTTCTCCTGGGCGTCCATCAAACTATATCCGTCAAGGAGATTTTCACTTCTACAAACAGCATGGGGTTGTTGAATACAAGATCAAACCTGGGGACACTGTGGCATCTGTAGTCAAGTTTTTCAAAGTTCCAGAATCTAGGGTAAAGAGGGCTGGGCCATTCAATGTTGGTAAACGTATCATTTTCAAATCGAATGTATTCAGTCACAAGCGTGGGTGGGCGACTGGTCCACTTCTGACTGATGCAAGAGGTAAGGCTATTACGGATCCTCGAAAGGCTTCAAGGAACTATCCTGGATTGAATTATGAAACGTATTGCAGCTCATTCTGTGTCAAGAATCGAGGAATCAAAGTCGGTAAGACTCATCCCAAGGTCATCAAGAATACTGTCTAAATCTGGTTGATTTTCGACATCGAAGTTGATATCAAAGAGATCTAATACATCGAATATCGATTCTTCATTCAAGGACACAGAGTTCCCCGTCGCTGTGTAATTGTTTTGAATCGTGACGACAATTTTAAATTGTGAAGCATCAAAAACCTTTCTACATGTTGGGCATGTATTCTTACCTTGGTCTTTCCATTTCTCTAGACAGTTGGAATGAAACACATGTCCACATCGAATCGGAGGGTTTGTCCTCGTCGATTTGACTTCACTGAGACATATGGCACATGTTGACATTCTAGAGTATGGGGTTAAAGTTTTTTTCGTGATTTAGCTCAGTTAGTAAATATCGGGAATCTTGAGAAGAGGTTTGTCACAGTTGTTACAGTTCGCTTTACCCTGCTCCTCCTGTATCTTAGAGAGAATACTGGGACCCTGGGTCTGAAGTAATTTACGGTACGAGTAGTTGTCCTCGAACGTAATGTTGTTTTGCTTCATCACGTAGTTGTTGAAAAGTTGGGCAGAAGACTGTATGGTGAAACACCTACCATCGGCCATACCAAGTCGTTGAGACATTTTGTTATTATTACATCAGAAATTAATTTGTCTATTGGTGATCGTCTGCATCCAAGATTGAAATCCTTTTGCTTTGAGTGTTTCAATCATTGGCTCACACCTGTATCCTAAAAATATGTCAAAGACATCAGTCTCCACAGTTCTCGACACTCTAATGTCAGGTCTCTCATTGATGTGCTGGTTGATGATGTTATATGCGAATGCAATTTCTTTGAGAGTCTCCGCCCCTGTTATGATAATCTTACCAGTACTGAAGATACTACAAGTAATTTCCTTCATGTCTTCTGCTGGTTTGAACTTGATCTTGACGGCTGAGTATCTATCCGGCTCGAAGGATACTTTGAAGATATCATCGTACTCTTCAAACCAGTCAGCCACTTTCATGAGGTTGATGTTGTAGTTGAGACTGAAGTTTGAGTTGATCATCACCACACGGAAAGCATCGGTTGATATACCGATATCAATTTCCAAAAATATTTTGAAGATGTAGATGAGTTGTGTGATGATACGCTTACAGTCAAAGAGGTCACAACATCCTGCGACTTGGATACTTCCATTTGGAAACACTTTGACAGATTTGGTACTGTAACTATCGTGATAGGTGAGTGTTACCTGATTATAAAATGTCGTTGGCTTCAACTTCCATTCAAATCCATCTGTGGTGGTTCCACTTCGTTTGAGACGATACGATCCAACCCGTTCAAATGTCTCACGAAGCCTTTTAATATCAATGGTCTGTGCAAAACTTGAGACCATCGTGATCGTGGTGATCTTGACCCATGAAGGACGGGTCTCGTCTGGTAAAGCTTTTCGCATATCATCTAGGGTGAGGAGATATGAAAAACTATTATTTGCAATAGTTGAATACATTTTTGAACATACTTTTTACATTATAGGTGACACACTTAGGTGTTTAAAGAGATTGTGAGACCTTCATTTAGATGACTTCATTTTTAAAATCTGCCAGGGCTATTCACGATGTTGAGTCTGACCTAGCTTACATCGAAATATATTACGATAAGTACACGAAGACTAAGGGTTATACGTCTTTCACTGACTATCTTAATGCAGAACCCCTAGGAGACTGGTTGCAAATTCAAAGTGAGGGGAGGGACATTCAGTATGATAAGTTTCTAGACACGATGGTCAGTAAAACGATCGAAGTACAACAGAGACTCGCTGAACTCGCATTGGATACTGTTCTTATGACCGACCAAGATGATCGCACATATATTCGCATCGCGCACGCCATTAAAATCCTTGATCCAACATTCCAACCACCCCGTGTAAATATGGAGAGTGCTTGGCAGATGGTATTTATTAAAAAGTTTTGTAAAAAGACTTTACCTGAAGCCATTCAAATGTGTGTGAGTACATCACGTCTCACACACTTCTTCAATATCTTGCGTATAATAGAATTAAAGTAATGAAGAAGATGATAAAAAATAATCCAATGTAAGACATTCGTGACTTTTTAGATATGCCAACCGTGATACGTTTTTTATCTTTGCAAGTAAAACCTGTATCGATGTTACGCATAGGGTGAACACTCTTCGAGATCATACATGGTTCAGTCTCACTCTTACAGGCATTAGTCTCACAAAAAACACTCTTTTCTCGGTGATCTAAATCCGTGTGCGAAGTTACTTCCTGAAAATCACTAAAATCACCCGTCTGTCGAATGCCACCTGGAAGGGAAAAATCGTGTTGGACAAATGGATTGACATCATCGATGGCATACTCATCGTTGAGCATATATTCACTCATCGTTGTTACTACTAGTTCAGATTATATTTTTTGTCTCGCATCTTGTACCGATGTTCTTGCCACATCTTATCTAGATCAACGTTTAACATATGAGCTAGTTGAAAGAGGTAACTGAATACGTCGCCCATTTCCATCATTACATCCGTACCCCTTTCCTTTTTCAAATTCATTTTTTTGAATGTCTTCTTGTACTGTCGAATGGCCGATGCCAATTCTCCAAACTCTTCTGTCAGGAGAAGCCATACTGTGTCTACAGCCACCTTATCCCAACCCTTAGATTTACACACTTTCTCAGTCTCGTATTTATAGTAGTTCAAACTCATTACTTATATTACGATAGATTCCAATCTTTAATTGAATCCGATTTTATTATTGAAATCAATTTTTTTGCCAACGGTACTGGTGTTTATGGGTTGGTCTATGAGTGTACGAGTCGTATCAATGTCATTCGCATACGCAATGTATTGGGACACACCCGTTTGGATTTGGGAGATTGAGGTATCGATAACTTTGATATTCATATATCTCACCTGTTCATTGATTTTAGTATAGTGGTCACCCGAATTATTAATGAAGACAACACGCATGATGGCATACATATCATCTGGGTTTTGGTAATCTATGGCGATACCACTTTTGTTCTTAAAAGTCTGACGAACACCACGCTGAATAAGATTCTTATTGAAATCTGAAAAAAACAAAGTGTTCAGTGGAGTTTCACACTGCTTGAGAGAATCAAGGTGGAGGTTGTCACACATTTAATATATCCCCAGAAAAAAATTGTGTGTAAATAGTAAATGCTGAACATCGCTGACTTCGACGAGGCGTATGCCAACAAACCAAACAATGTCGAGGAAATTCCATGCAAACCCCCAGCCTGCTTCGTGGGTTCCTACCCTCCGGTGGCTAAGGCTGGAGAGCAAGGTCCATTCTTCGTGAACACCTATCTTCTCCAACCTAACCGAAAGTTCGAGACTTTCGGTACTGTTGCTGTGAGGAGCAAGGATCTCGAGTGCAAGAAGTAAGTTAAAAATAAAACTGGAACCTTAGATATATGAAGGTCATTAAACGCTCAGGTCGTATTGAGGATATGAAATTTGACAATGTCACCAATAGGATCAAGAACTTAACGTATGGACTCTCTGAAAAATGTGATTCTACTAAGGTTGCACAACAGGTTTTCTCTTCCCTGTATGACAATATTACCGCCCAGGAAATTGATACACTCTCTGCTGAGATCTGTATTGGTATGATCACCTCCGACCCTGATTATGAAACGTTAGCGACTCGCATCGTAGCGAGTAACATTCATAAATTGTGTCCCAATAACTTCCATCTCGCCATGCGAAAGCTTCACAAGGCTGGTGTTGTCACCGATCAAATTGTCGAAGTCGCTCAACAGGTGAAAGGTGTCATCGATGTTGATAGAGACTTTGATTTTGGATACTTTGGTCTCAAGACACTCGAGAAAAGCTATCTCCAGAGAGTTGAAGGTAAACTCATCGAAACCCCTCAATACATGTTTATGCGTGTCGCAATCGGGATTCACGGTGATGACATAAGTTCAGTCATCGAAACGTACGATATGATGTCTCGTGGTTTATTCATCCATGCCACACCGACCCTTTTCAATGCGGGAACGCCTCGACCCCAAATGTCGTCCTGCTTTCTCATCGCGAACAAGGGAGACTCCATCGACGGTATCTACGAAACCCTAACCGAATGTGCGCAAATTAGTAAATGGGCTGGGGGTATCGGGATGCACATTCATGATATCCGAGGGAACAAGTCACGTATTCGGGGAACCAACGGTCAATCGGATGGTATCATTCCGATGCTTCGTGTCTTCAACGCAACTGCTCGTTACGTAAATCAAGCTGGTCGTCGCAAGGGTTCTATTGCTGTCTACATCGAACCATGGCACGCCGACATCATGGACTTCCTTGAACTTCGCCTCAATCAGGGTGACGAGGAAGCGCGCTGCCGCGACCTCTTCTCTGCCATGTGGATTCCTGATCTGTTTATGAAACGGGTCGAAGAGGGAGGCAACTGGTCACTCTTCTGTCCGGACACAGCGAAGGGTCTCTCCGATTGCTACGGTGAAACGTTTGAGGCTCTCTACACAAAGTATGAGGAAGAAGGTCTCGCCCATTCCACCGTTCCAGCAGCTGAAGTGTGGAAGGCAATTCTTAGGTCTCAAACGGAGACTGGTACTCCCTATATGCTTTACAAAGATGCCTGTAATGCCAAGAGTAACCAAAAGAACTTAGGGGTGATCAAGAGTTCCAACTTGTGTGTCGCACCTGAGACTAAAATTCTTACGAGTCAGGGGCAGCAGACGATTTCAGACCTTCAAGATCAAGATGTTGAAGTTTGGAACGGTGGAGAATTCTCGAACGTCACTGTTCACAAGACGGGTGAAAACCAAAAGCTACTCACGGTCAACACAAGTAAGGGTCTCTCGATTCGATGCACCCCCTACCATAAGTTTTGGGTCGTTGGTCAGGATGAACCCATCGAATCTCAGTATCTCAAGAAAGATATGAAAATTATTAAGCACTCTTTACCCATTATTAATTCAAATGAAAAAAATATGAAATACGCATACACCCATGGTCTCTTTTGTGCCGATGGAACAACTTCAACTTCTGGTAATCCGAAGAGATGCTCTTATATGGCGAAAGAAAATGGCCTTTGTATGCGTCACCAGTTAAATGAAAAGGAATATGAAAATGATGGTACTTGTCAGGCTAATTCACACTCCGAACAGAAGTGGTTAGATCTCTATCACGAAAAGAAAGAACTCGTGAAGTTCACCGAGTATGATTATGCTTCTACGAATGATACGTGTAAACGAGTTCGTCTCCGTCTCCCCAAAGACATCGACGAAAAGTTCGTCGTACCCTTGAACTATTCACTCAAGACAAAACTTGAATGGTTGGCTGGTTTCATGGATGGTGACGGCTGTATCACCAAACATCAAGGAGGTCGAGGCGTTTCTATCCAGATTGGTTCTATTCATTACGAATTCATCAAAGATGTTTTACTTATGCTTCAAACCATGGGTGTCAATTCTCGTATCAACGTAGCACGAGATGAAACATCCAGAGATATGCCAGGTGGTCGATACACCAGCAAAAAGCTGTGGCGTCTTCTCATTCCAAGTGGTGGTGTTGAGCTTCTGAAGTCTATTGGTTTACAGACAAATCGTCTTAACCTTGATACCCAACAGCAACCAAACCGCCAGGCACTTCACTTTGAGAAGATCGTATCTGTAGAAGACCTTGGTGACGTGGCGGACACGTTCTGTTTCAATGAGCCACTCAAACATCGTGGTGTGTTTAATGGTATCCTCACAGGGAACTGTACCGAAATTATTGAGTACACCGACAAAGATGAAACATCTGTCTGCAACCTGGCTTCAATCGCTCTCCCCAAATATGTGAACAAAGAGACCAAGACATTCGATTATGATGCACTTCATAAAGCTACCAAGGTGGTCACGAAGAATCTCAACCGTGTCATTGATCGCAACTTCTACCCAGTCGAGACGGCGCGTCGTTCAAACATGAAACATCGTCCTATTGGTCTCGGTGTTCAAGGACTCGCGGATGTGTTTATTCTTTGTGGACTCTCCTTCGATTGTGAAGAGTCACGTCTCATGAATGCGCATATTTTCGAGACTATGTACCACGCATCCCTCGAGGCGTCATCTGAACTAGCTGAGGTCCAGGGTTCTTATGAGAGTTTCGAGGGATCTCCAGCATCCCAAGGTATTCTCCAACCTGATATGTGGGAAGGTGACACGAAGTTCAGTGGTCGCTACGACTGGGATGCGATGCGTGAGCGTGTGAAAACAAAGGGGATTCGCAACAGTCTTCTCATGGCTCCGATGCCTACTGCTTCTACAGCTCAAATCTTGGGTAATAATGAGTGCTTTGAACCGTACACAACAAACATCTATCTCAGACGCACTCTCGCAGGTGAATTCGTAGTAGTGAACAAACACCTCGTGGATGACCTGAAGAAAGCGGGTCTGTGGTCAAAGGAAATGAAAGATCTCATGGTGAAGGCGGGTGGTTCCATCCAAAATATCGTTGACATTCCAGATGACATCAAGAAGCTCTACAAGACCGTCTGGGAAATCAGTCAGAAGTGTATTATTGATATGGCAGCAGATCGTGGTCGTTTCATCGACCAGTCTCAATCTATGAACCTCTTCATTGAGAGTCCCACAATGTCAAAGTTGTCATCGATGCATATGTATGCCTGGAAATCGGGTCTCAAAACGGGGATGTATTATCTTCGATCCAAGGCGAAGGCTCGACCAATTCAATTCAGTTTAGAACCAGACTGTGTAGCGTGTTCGGCTTAAAGTTTAACAGGGATATGTATTCAGAAGTCATGGACAAAGCAATCGAAAACCTACAAATCAACCAATTCAACAATCGTAAAATTGTCATTTCAACAAAACAGGGTACACCATTGCGTATTCAATTCCCTCGGATGTACATGCCCTTTGGGGTATCTGGCTTCACCCCCGAAGTTGGGCCTACCAAGTATAATATTGATTTCGCAATCAAGGGATACGATGAAGATGACAGTTATATGAAAAACTTTTATGACTCAATTCGAGAATTGGAGAATACGATTATCGATGCAGTCGTCAGTCAAAGTGAAACAATCTTTGGAAGTCAGATGACAAAAGAAGAACTCAAGCCAATGTTCAATTCAAACGTCAAGGAATCTCCTGATCGTGAACCAAAGTTTCGTGTCAAGGTTGATATTGATATGGAGGATAACATCAAGGCAAATGTGTTTAACACAGATAAAAACCCAATGAAAGATGAAGTGACCAATGGTCTATATGCAAGAAATTCGGGACATGCTATGGTGGAACTTAACAGTGTGTATTTCTTGAACAGAAAGTTCGGGTGTACTTGGAAGCTCAGTCAACTTATCATCTATGAGCCACAGAATCTTAAGGGATTTCAATTTAAGATTTAGATTTATTAAAAAGTAAAATACTATAAATAGCTTGAGCCTCCTTAAGAAGTTTACCATCTACCCTGGTAAATTTCTTTGGGTCCACACCTATCTTAATCTTAGCCATTTTTACGGATTCTGACCAGTCTGCGAGAGTCATTCTTACTTATTATCCTTGATTATTTTTTTGTAGGTCTTGGTCTTCTTCGAGGGGACAAGGCAGAAAGTACCCTTCGCCTCGGACTTCTCCTTCGCGATGTCAATGAACGCCTGGAACTTGGGGTTAGTCTTCAGGGACTTCTTCGCCGCCTTACTCGCCGCCTTGGAAATGATACGACCCTCCTTCATAATGAGATCTTTCTTTGCGAGACCACCAGAGGTCTTGTCAGCAGTGCCATGGAAAACTTCAGCGCGGGAACCAATCATCTTTTATATTACGCTTTGAAAATTTTCTTGATGTCCAAGATTGAAATCTTAGCACTCGTCCTGTTCACTGGGATCTGCTTTTCAATTCGTTCATCGTTGAGCACTTTGGAGCACACGATCGATTTATGCCCCTGGAGCGCCATCATCTCTTCCTCAACACTCACAAAACGCGAACATTCCTTGTATACCAACTTCTTCACATAAACGGCTTGGGTTTGACCAGTTCGATGACTACGCCCGACTGCTTGAAGCTCCGTCGCAGGATTCCAAGATGGTGCTGTGATATACACACGAGTCGCCTCTTGGAGGTTCAGACCTTGACCACCACTCTTAATCTGAATGATGAATACCGCACCTGGTGCAGCCTTTTTGAAACCCTCAATCTGTTTGACACGATCATCCTTTGGGACCGATCCATCGATTCGAAACACTGGTCGTTGGATATTCTTCTGGATATGGTTCATCTCACCCCTGAACTGACAGAAAATGAGAGACTTTTCTGAAGGGTGTTCTCCAATCATCCTGAAGAGGGTCTCCATCTTATTCGATCGTCCCACCCACTTCTCCGCTTGTGTTCCATTCTGTTTGGCGATACCATCGAGATACATCTGTGGCCATATCATACACTGTCTCGCCCTCAAAAGACACTCCAAGATGACCATATTCTTCGCATTCATACTTTGAGCATGTCTGAAGGCATCACGAATCGTCTCCTGCGCCTCGAGAAATACAATCTCGTACAACTGCTTCTCATCTGAATACATTTCCAATTCCACATTCTCAAAGTGACACGGGGGCAGTCTCAAACGCTCATTAATTTTAGCGATATCATCCTTTGTTCTTCTGAGAATGTAGATATCCTTGATCTTATTGGTCATACCCTGGACAATAACTTTAGAGAGACCCAAGAACGTACACAAAGACACAAAATCCTCCATCGAATTGAACACTGGGGTGCCAGTCACAATCCACTTGATTTGGGTCTGGAGGCGACACACACTCTTGAACAATTTGGACTTGTTGTTCCGAATCTCATGGGCTTCGTCGAGGATAACCCTGTCCCACTGTACCATATGAAGTGGAGTCTTCGTATCAACTTTTGCCCCTTTCACTGTGAGGAGTGTATATGGCGCGAGGGTCACGTCGGCTTCTTTGATTCTCCTATCTGGACCATCAAAGATGTTGATCGTCAAGTTTGGCGCGAATCGGTTGATTTCTTCTGCCCACTGGGTGATGATGGACTTCGGAACGACGATGAGCGTCCGGGGTTTTGGGTTTCCGAGCATTGTCGCGATTAACTGGATCGTTTTTCCAAGACCGGGTTCGTCTGATA
>Ga0222708_1000106_pt1 | contig 24749 bp, 39 predicted proteins | sample AntAcemetage1576_FD_179806 | JGI IMG/M metagenome (GOLD analysis project Ga0222708, IMG submission 179806) | Saline water microbial communities from Ace Lake, Antarctica - #1576 | ecosystem: Environmental > Aquatic > Non-marine Saline and Alkaline > Saline | place: Antarctica: Ace Lake... | reverse complement strand
TATTTATACAGGGGATACGGCGAAGTGTGGTTTTAGTATCGATAGATATGCCACGGGTGAATATCGTACTGAATTCTACCAGGGATCGAATGGTTTGGATATCAAGGTTGGACACGCGTCTGTCGCACCCACTACCGTTGTGGATATAGAAAGATTTAGTGCTACTAATTCCAGGTTGCGGATAAACTCACCTGGTTGTCTTCGAACCGATGGTGGGGTTGAGGTAGCATCGTATACTGACGTAACAGATGCTAAAATGATTTGGGACACAGGTGGTCGTTTTCGTGTATTTGGTAACGGGGAAAGTTTATACTTCTCGGCGGCGGGTGGAAATGGTACACTCGCAGCGACTTCAGTCTTAAGTCTACACAATGGGAATCAAGTCGGTATCGGGACGACGGACCCCGGAGATTATAATTTGTATGTCAATGGTGATGCCTATTTGGGGACTGGAACTGTGATTAACGGTGGCTCGTATCTGGACGGTATCTACTTTGACACTTTCGGAGAGAGTGCTAATAAAGTTTGCCTCTTTAGAGCGACCGAGGACGATGACACTGTTTATTACCGGTTTAGAAACCAACAGAGTACACATCAAAGAGAAATTGGTGGCGTAATACAAGGATATCTACAGGAGTATTCCGATGACCGTCTCAAGGTAAACGAACGGTATCTCACCGATGGGTTAGATGTGATTAAACGTCTCAAGCCACAATTGTATGATAAGAGACCCGACCTCGTCGAAAACCTTGAAAGGGATGGATACAATGTAGAGTCCATAGAGAGGAAGGAGGTGGGTTTCATCGCACAAGATATCTACTATGAAGTACCTGAATTGAAACACATTGTTAATGTTGGTGGTGGTGTCACACCTGCTGAACATATAACTATAGGAGATGACCCCACCGAGGATCCTGATTACTCGAGTTGGGGTAATGTCGCTGCCGGTGTACGATATACTGAAATCATCCCGTATAACACCGCTGCCATCCAAGATTTGAGTAATCTTCGTGATTTAGATGTTGACCGTATCACTGTTTTAGAGTCCCAGGTTTCGAATCTATTGGTTCGTGTACAGACTTTGGAATCGGGTACTCCTTAGAACCATAAAACCACGACGTTATCGTATATCTGAACGTGTCATTGTGTAATTTTTTAGTATAATGTGGATGTGTCCAGTATGGCGGGAAGAGTAAAGCTTGACCTCTGGTCAACTTAACGGTATAGTTTTGTTCGGGAAAACAGAATTCACCACCTTCATAATCATCGTTTAATGCGATGATAAGACTCATACACCGTAATCGATTTATTGATACAGTTTTTTCCCTATCATCGTCATAAACGTTGTCTGTGTGAAAATTTGTAGGTCCATAAATCTGTCTTAGTGTTGGTACGGTACAATCATAGATCCCAAACCCATATGTTTTCAATACATGGACTATCTTGTTAATAACCGGTTTCACGATGAGATTCATTTCCTCATTTAGCGTAGAAACTTTCGCTTTCACATTCGTATCTGGATTAAATTCAGTCTCTTCTCGGGCTTCTCTTTGTATAAAATTTATGAGTATTTTACAATCCTTCTCGGATATCACATCGTCTACCAGGTAGATGTGTGATTTTATCATGCTAACTATGTATACTTACACGTCTTTAATTTGTATCTTGAATGCAACTGAAATTCTTAGAATATTCGAACCTCTAGATGGAGCGAGACCTCTATGTAAAAGTTTGGAATCGAAAAAAACACCTCTATTCAGTATAGGTTCTATAGCGTGGACGCCATTTTTAAACTTGAATTCGGTATATCCACCGATTGTGTTCACATTTTCTGGTCGTATATCACTCAGGTACAATATGAACGTATAGTGTCCACCCCTGTCATCGTCTATATGGAATCCACCGTCTTGACCATATGTCTGACCATTGGCATACACACGCAAAAGTTTAAAATCCTTTTCAAATCTTTTTTCAATTTTATTGAAAACATGTTCAGAGAAAAATGTATAATGCATCAGATCTGCATTCCAAAATGTAGTCCCAGAACCGTTCGATTGTCCATTGAATTCCCACTTCAAAGATGAAACGATAGATATCGCCTTTTTGAGATCAGTGGCATTCAAAAAATCGTCAACTTTTTGTATCATGAATTAGATACTAACAACGTCTTTAATTAAAGATTATATCGTATAAGTGTCTATGATAACTGTGATTGATACCTTTTTCACTCCGGATCAATTGAAACGTTGTTTTGGTATAGTTGATAATTTGAAATGGGATTTTGGTGCACGTTCACGGTCTGAAGAGGGGTATAAATTTTGGTCTTCAGAATTAACCACAGAAAAATGGTTAGTGAATACTACAATGGATAGATTACATAGGGAAAATGCATTGAAACGAAAATTCTCTGTATCCCATGCACACGCCAATGGTCAAACGTATGGACAAGATGGTATATTCCACACAGATGATAAGAAAGATGACCGTTATACACTATTGATATACATGAGTGATACAGATGGTCGTACACAATTTAAAATTGATGGACAGCTCGTGAACATCGAACCATTAAAAAATCGAGCTGTCTTTTTCAAATCTGATATTTTACACAGAGGAATCGCTCCCTCGAGAGGTACAGATGACCTACGGGTTTCATTGGCGTTTAAACTCTGTAAAATATAATATTGCATGATAATAAATGGGTGTTATCATCAGAGAGCCACTTGAATTAGCTAACGGTATGATCGTAAACAACGCTTATGCGGCGATTGGGAATTCGAGAATTAATATCACCAAAGATACGGAAAGTAACCAAATTGAAATATACACCTTTTTTCTTGTATGGGTAGATCTTACAGCCAGAAACGATGGTAAACCTCCACTGATGGAGATTGAAGTGAATAAAAAATATGACACCGCACCTGTGACTAATATTTATGAGTTATTGTACACGGGTTTTAAGACTTTAAAAAATTGTGAGGATTCTGATTAAAGATTTGCGATGGTTATAACATAATGCCATGTTTCAAGTTTCCAAATAAATGTATATTCTGGACTGGTATAGATGACCATGAGCGACTGAAAAGTGAGCTTATACCAGTCGTTCTAGATATTATGAAAAACGGGTGTCTCGAAAATCCATTTAAAAAATGTACGATGAAAACGACCATTACTCAAAATTACAAGTTATTGAACCAGGAGCAGATGGAAAAAGTTATCTTTGAACCAATAATGAAAATAATTTTGGAAGTTGAAGATTATAAGAAAATAGATATAAAAAATGTAGCACTAACAACACAGTGGTTGAATATATATGAAAGGGGTGATTTTCAAGAACTTCATAATCACCTTGTTAATGGTAAACCACAAACTATCATAACTAACGGAAAAACGTTCGAAGAAATATTTTCAGTTGTATATATTTTGCATGATAAATCAATCAGGAATTCACTCGTTTTCAAGGAAGATGATATTGTATTTGATACCTCAAAAGAGGAAAGTATAAAAGAAGGATGTGTGATAATATTCCCAAGTTCTCTGAAACACGAAGTCAAGCCAATAGAAATACCAGGTAGAATAACATTCGCTTTCAATGTCGCATATAAATTTAAATGAAAAGACATCTTACAATTTGTGTCCCAGTTTGTAAGGAGCCCCCATCCCGATCGAAGTCCGTAGGACTTCTCTCGTATCTAAACGGGGGGAAGTCTTTCCGACTTTCGCCCCGAGCTTAAAAATAAAGTCTCCATATAATATAAAATGTCTGGTGGTATTGCCCAACTTGTTGCTGTCGGAGCCCAGGATGTGCACCTTGTCGGTCAGCCCGAAGTAAGCTTTTTCAGGTCTACCTACAAGCGTCACACAAACTTTTCCCAAACTGTCGAGCGTCAGGTCATTCAGGGCAACGTCTCAAACAACGGTATGTCCACCATCCGCTTCGAGCGCAAGGGGGACATGCTCAACTATGTCTACCTCATGCCCATCAAGTCTGATGGTACCCAATCCAACATCGTCCCCGATTGGACCACTGCCATCTCCAAGGTTGAACTCCTGATCGGTGGTCAGGTGATTGATGACCAGGACTCGACCTACTCGACTCTCATCGCCCCTACCCTTTCGGCGACTACTTCTGCCAAGTCGGTGTCTGGTGGTCTCTACACCGGTTCGGCCTCAGAGCGGTTCTACCCTCTCCGGTTCGCCTTCTGTGAGAACTGGCAGACCGCCCTCCCCCTCATCTCCCTCCAGTACCACGATGTGGAGCTCCGGATCACTTGGGGTGCCGCCGCCGATCCCTACAAATGGGAAGTCTATGCCAACTACGCCTACCTCGACACCCAGGAACGTGAGATGTTTGCGGGCTCCCCCCAGAACCTGCTCATCACCCAGGTCCAGAAGGCGGTCTCCTCGGGTTCCAAAATCCAGGAACTCAACTTCAACCACCCCATTAAGTACTTGGCGGCTGCCAAGAGTGCGGGTGTGACCATGCTCGGTGACACCAACAAGCTCAAGCTCCAGATTAACGGTACCGACGTGGCTGACTACAAGTTTGCGAACCCCAACTTCACCGCGGTTCCCCTCTACTACCATACTTCCCACGGCAGCTCCACCCCCGGTACCAAACTTTTCACGTACCCATTCTGCCTCGAGACTGGTAAACTCCAACCCACTGGTTCGCTCAACTTCTCTCGTCTTGACTCGGCTCGTATCGTCAATGATACACTCAACTCCGACGAAGACATCTACGCCGTGAACTACAACGTCCTCCGGATCGAGAATGGTATGGGTGGCCTTTTATATTCTAACTAATTACTAAACAATGATTTGGAAGGTTGTCTTCCTCTTAGCCATCGTTTTTGTATTGACGTACGATCCTAGTTCCAGGACACTCGAAAAGTTTGTCGGGCAACCCACCCCACCAACCAAAAAATCGTGTGAATCTACGCATTACCAAGCCGTCCAGTTTGCGCAGTCACCCTACGAATGCCCAACCCCAGGGAAGACTATGTTGGGTGTAATTGCTTAAAAAGAAAACGAGAGACATAAGTATATGATTCCAGTTAATCGAGACACGCTCATGATGATCGCCACTATTGTGTGTGCCCTAGGTATTATCTTCCTCTTCAAGGAACTCAATAAGACCAAGGAAGAGGTTAACTCTTTCAAGACTTTCTCAGCTCAGGTCGTCAAGCATCTCAATGCACCAGAGCCTACTCCAGAACCAGAACCAGAACCCAAGAAAGAAGAGAAACCTGTGGCTAAAGTGGAGGAATAAACATATCGTCTTACTATAACTTGCGAATGCGCAATGAAGAAGTACAAAGCGATTGCAGTACCGGTTAGCTTCGTCGATGGGAAACCAAGGTTTCTTACGGTGAGGGACTGGAGATTCAAGGATTGGATTTTCGTCACTGGTGGGTGCAGGCGACGAGAGATTTTCAACCCCCTTCGATGTGCCCTCAGGGAACTCGAGGAAGAGACCCGTGGTGTGGTTTCCCTCAAGAGTGGTCAATATACAGAGTTTAAATTTACAGTAAAGGAGAGTCCCGCGGTGGATCTTGAATATAACGTCTTTATATTCTTCGTGAATTACTCTAGAACTGAGCAGCAGTCACAACTTAAAAAGTTTTACGAGGAAAAACATAAAACAAATTTGAAAAAAATTATGAAACAACCCATCAGGAAAACGTATGATGAAAACGATTATATGAGTTACGATACACTCGATGAATTCAATTCACGGAAGCGTTGGAATCTCATCATCGATAATGTCATTAAGAATCCGGAATTTTACGCGTGTATAAGTTCTTTGAATAGAAAAACATTCTCTATAAAATAATGAAGTCCAAGGCGTACATCATGATGCAGATCGGACAACTTCTTGAGAAGAATAGGGGTCTCTGTGAGGAGGAGGTTACCCAGTGGGTCAAAGAGAATGAATCTAAAACAGTATACGAACTTTTAACCATAAAGAAGGAACTTTCCCAAGGGAAAGAATTTTCAGATGTCTCTTGTATGAGATGGTTTAGAGAATAGATATGTAACTTATGTAAGTATGTTTAAGAGTTGGTGTGCAACTCAGAAATTTAATAATGCAACCAATCTATCACATGTGCTCATGGACGGTGGTGTCCTTTCCGTGCCATTTGATAAATTGAATGACTTTTATGAGAGATACATAGAAGCTGTCAAGTCGGGTGAGAGACTATATGTCGTAGAACAGAAGAGTGAGAAGTATAACTTTTTCGTGGATATCGATTACAAAGACAAAGAAGCCCTAGACATTACTGAAATCAAAGATGTTTGTAAGGTTATTTGTGACAAAGTGAAACGCCACGGTGGTAAAGATTGTCTCATCTCTGTGTCTCCACCTAAGAAGTGTGGAGAACTCATAAAGACTGGGGTACACTTGAATTGGTCGGGGTTTGTCGTGGATCAGTCGTCCGCAGTCGCCTTACGAGAGCATATTCTAGTGGCACTCTCCAAGGCTAAGGGGAGAGGAACCGACTGGAACGATATAATAGATGTGGCTGTGTATGGAAATGTCTCCAGAAAGACAAAAGGGAGTGGCTTCCGTATGCCATGGTCGTATAAAAAGGCGAAGCATGTGGCATGTAACGGTCAAGGGTGTTCTGCGTGTGAGAATGGAAAAGTTGATCAACTCGCCTATCTCCCTATTTTCATGTATCACCATGGACCTCTCAGTGTGATTTTAAAGATTGGACAGGACCCCACCCTCGAGATCCTAAAAATGGCCGCAGTACGTACAGATGAACCCCAAATTACACATGTGGAGCCACCGTCTATAGTTGTCAAAGAGGGGACTTTCACACCTGCACAGATGAAAGATGAGGTTCACGATGACACTTTGAAGGGTAAAATTGAAGATTTCATTCGCACACACATCGAGGGACAAGCACACGCCTATATTCCCAAGTTTTTCAAAAAGAAAAATACGTACCTTGTCTCAACAACCTCAAAATATTGTGAAAATCTCAAACGAGAACATGGATCGAATCATGTATGGTTCATTATCAGTGGTCAAACGATCCTCCAAAAATGTTTCTGTCTATGTGAAACACTCAGGGGGAGGCGTGATGGTTTCTGTAAAGACTTTTGTGGGCGAAGACACCAACTCACCCCAGGTATTGTAGAGGGGTTGTATCCAAAGAAGGAAGACATCAAGAAGTGTCCACAGATTAAGAAGCGAGTCGAAAAACCCCAAGTGAAGTGTGGTGACGTAAAAACCCCACTTGAAGTATTCATCAGGAAGAATATGCATGGACCTGAGGACCTACAGGTGGTGAATGTCAACAAGGATAAAACACAATTCATAGCACTCACAAACTCCAATTACTGTGAGACGATTAAGGGAATGCATGAAGATGTTGTGATGTCCTATTTGATCAAGGGTAAGGAAATAAAGCAAAAATGTCCTCGTTGTAAGAAAAACACTTCAAGAACACATTGTTTAACACCAGACATTATAAATATACTTAAACAGTAGTGACTTATAAAAGTTAAAATGATTACTCGTTCAGGACGTAAGATAAAGAAACCTGAGCTCTTTGTACCCACAGAAAAGGATATCGTAGATGATTACAGTGCTGAAGAACATGACACAGACTTCGATTCTGGATTGGATACAGAGGATGAAGAGGATTATTCTTCTGAAGAGGGGGATGAAGATGCGGATGAAAATGGAAATCTCAAGGATTTTATCGTGGATGATGCGAGTGAAAGTGAGTCAGAAGATGCTTAAAAAAAAGAGCGCTATAATTAGAAAATGGAAACTGATATAGGCAACCCCATTGAGTATAATCCCACTATGGATCCTTTAAGTAATGATAAGAATGAAGAGTCTGTACAGGAGGAACAGCCATATTATATGGACTATCCTGTACAGCCTCCAATGTATTCACACCCACCTCAGAGTGATAAATTCGATTTATTCGAAAAAGTCGATAAATCAACATGGATCATCGCGTTCGCAGTATTCCTTCTAGGCTTTTTTATGGGGAAAACCATGCAGCCAGTGATTCTCAGGTACACCTGAGTAGGCTACAAACGTCCCAATATCTCCATATATAGGCTTAATATTCCCATTAGAATCCATTTTAATAAGTGGAGATGGATACATAGGCATAATAAACGCATCATTTGTATCTTCTATAAATCCAGCGGTAGTACTGGCTTCCTCTTTAGGTTCTATTTTGTTTTGTAATTCAAATGATGGATTAAAAAACAAAATAAAAAAAGCACTAACCAGAATTATTGTGACAATAATTCTGATCATTTTGTTTATTGTATAGTAATATTATTTACGCGGATTCCTCTTCCTCCTTGACCTCATCAAGTTTGGCAGCAGCTTCACGTTGCTTCTGGCGCTCCTCAATTTCAGTGGCGACGATTGTATCCGCCTCCTTGACAAGTTCTTCCATAGGGGTGTCAGGCTTGTCCTTCTTGAGACGCTCGAGAACCTCAGCGGGGTGGGAAATGGGTGGCTCATCAGCTTTGGTGTAAAACTTGGAGTTCTCATCACCTGGAGTGTACTGGTTGGTCAATGCCGATTTACGTTCTTGGAACATACGAGTAGCTTGAGACTGGTTCTCCTTATATCCAGACATGATCTCCTCGAGTTTCTCGTTGGTGTAATGCACATCCTCAATCTTATTGGGATCGGGGGGAATCAAGAGCCACTTGTACATATCAACGACATAGATGTCAAACGTGGGATCCTCCTTCTGAAGACGCTTGGCATGGTTGGCAGCCTCGTCACGAGTACTGAACGCACCACGGATCTTAATACCAAATTTATCATTCTTTTGAGGCGCCTCGGGACCAATGATGGAGAGGCATGCAAAGACTTGTCCGGGAACGGTGGTATAGTCGGTTTCAAGAGACATTATATCTATTTTAGTACCTATAACTTTAAGCTATTGTTTGTGGAAGTGTCACCTAAAGAAATCAATCTAATAATTACATAATGAGAACTGGTGGCTCAGGTGGTGCAAACACGAATGCAAGTGGAAAACCATTTGAAGAATGTTTCAGACCTAATGGCACGCATATCATCGGTGGTAAGTCATTTACCTATATTCATCAAGACCAATTTGTTGAACATATGAAGGAACTCAAAGATCCTTATTGGCAACACAAAAAGAAACCAGATGGGGCACTCGTGAGTGAAGATAATAAGACCCTCTTCATCATCGAGTGTAAACATCAAATTGTATCTGGTTCAGTTGATGAAAAAATCCGTGGTGGACCATGTCTTCTCGAGGAATATAAAAAACTTTACCCGAGTGTCGATAACATTTATATGATGTTCATCGTGAATCATTGGTGGTTCAAACAAAAGAAGTATGAAATTCCTATCGAGTTTAACGAAAAATTTGGGATACCAGTATTTTTCGCAAAGCAAATTGATTCGACGGCGTGGAAAATTCATATTCAAAAAAATAATAATAAATGGACAATGTATCCCGCCTTTTATGGTGTCGATGAAGAAGTTATTTTTGAATGGATGAAGCAACGAGTACTTCAGTCGTCATAGATTCTGGGTTTTTACTGTTTATAGCCCGTCGAGCCTTTAGTTCTTTTATAGTGTAATCAGAAAATGCATTTGTCACCCTATTCACATTCGCATTACTCATGACAAACTCCACACCCGATTTCTTAGTTAAATCAAATAACTCATCATGGTCTTTTTCCCCAAATCCATCTTTCGTGTACCCCACGAAGGATGTTTTTGTCTCAGGTGCGTATGGTGGGTCGAGATACACAAAGTCACCTTCTCTCATATTCTTGAACGCTTCCCTAAAATCGCATTGTTTGAAGTGTACATCCTTTATGAGTTTGCTCACTTGGGTCAATTCACTTACTGTAATCATTGCAGGTGTCTTCTTATAGTGTCCATAGGGTACATTGAACCCATTGGGTCCCTCTCGGTATACACCACGGAAACACATTTTGTTTAAAAATATAAAAGTTGCTGACCGTTTAGGTGTTTCTTCCTTTTCGGTATTGAATTTCTTTCGAATCCAATAGTAATAATTCTCTTTTGATTTCATGGCTTCTTCTAGGGTTTCAGGTTTACGGTTAACCTCCACACCTTTACAATTTTCATATTCCTCATACAAGGTTTTAAGATGACCATGAACATTTTGTGGTTGAGATTGTATATTTTTGTAGAGTGCGATGAGTGAACCGTTAAGGTCGTATGCACATATTTTACCACTTACCAAACCCCTCGACAACACAGAGAGAAGAACGCTCCCACCACCCACGAAAACTTCATGATAATCCTTGATTTTTGTTGGAAATGAACCTAAGACATCCTCAATAATTTGAGTTTTACCACCAACCCATTTAATGAACGGCTTCATATCTTAATTTGAAATTAAAGTTTTAAGCTCTTCTGTACAGATGGAAGAGATTCGGAAGAATCACAACGAAGCAAAGAGAAATCTTATCCAGTATGTATCCCAAAAGGGACAGCATATTCTCGATGTGGGTTGTGGTTTTGGTGGAGATCTTCAAAAATGGCATAAGTGTGGGGTCAATATAAACATGTGTGACCCAGAGCCATCAGCCCTAGAAGAGGCTCGTGCGCGCGCAAAAAATATGCACATGCGTGTTAACTTTTATGCAGGTGATATTCATGACTGTCCAAATAGAAAGTTTGATATAGTGTGTTTCAACTTTTCACTACATTATATATTTGCTTCAAAGTCCCTCTTTATGAGTTCCATCAAAGAAATCAAGAAGCGTATGAAACCTGGTGGGTATCTTATCGGTATCATTCCAGACTCGGAGAAAATCATATTCAAGACACCCCTAATCGATGATATGGGTAATTTTTTCAAACTAAAGGAGCCCGGAAATGGTGGGTTTGGTGAGAAGTTGTTTGTACACCTCACAGATACACCCTACTATGCAGATGGACCGAAGGCTGAACCAGTAGCATACAAAGATCATCTCGTGACACAATTAGAAGACTTGGGATTTAGCCTGCAACTTTGGGAGGGTCTCAGAGGAAATTCAATTTCAGAACTCTATAGTAAATTTATCTTTGTCTATAATAGATGATAGCCTTTCTCATACTTTTCGTCATAAACCTCTTAATACTTCACAAGACCCAAGAACCCCAGCGATTGATAGAAATCAAGGAGAAGTATCGCATCCTCAGGGAACACCTAGGTGAAACGAACAATGAAAAGTTTCACATGTTGACACGGTATGTCCCAATCACCGGTATCTTACGTATGAAAGATGGGGTGGGTTACAACACGAACAAGGGTGGAGAGATAGCTGTGTGCTTGGATGGTGAAGCGAATGAGATCTTCCACGTCCTGATTCACGAACTGGCACACTGCACCGTGAAGGAATATAGCCACTCAGATGCGTTTTGGAACAACTACATAGAACTTCGGGACATTTGTGTGGGACTTGGTATATATGAAAAAATTCCCAATAAGACGGAGTTCTGTGGTGAGCATGTTCAGGATAAATAATCTCATTGTAAATTAAATGAAGACACCTGTGAGTGTTCTACTCATGGCTATTGCGTACTGGGTGGGTTTATATGCAATGTCTATAGTGCCAAACCTATCTAAAAACTATCTCGTAAATATCACTTGGATGACCATCGTCATTCCCAATATGCTTCGTCTAGCTGTCGGTAGCATTCCACGACTCGCTGTGGACCGCGTATTTTTCATGGCGTCCACGGTGATTGCTTTTATACTCACATTTATCCTAAACAAGGTGTTTGGTGATACGAAAGAGGCGATTGAGGATTCAACTGTTGACAATAGCAAGAAACTTAAAATGAGTGCCTTGCTAGTGGGGACATTCACAGCTGGTGCCCTTATAACCTATTTTGCGGGTATAGATACTTCTATCTACAGTAATATGGGTTGGGAAAATTAAGGCTTGACGATGTAATCCTTGGTAATATAGAAGATAACAGCAGCCACGACACCAGTGGCAGCAAGACCAACAACACTCCTACCCCCTTGTTCGTTAAGGAACTTGGGGATAGAGGTCGCAAGACGGTCCTGGATAGGCTTGCTCACGGCAGCGGCAGCGCACACCGCCACTACGAGGGCGGTGAGTTGCTCATCAGTGAGGTTGAGGGGGTTCTTCTTCTCAGGTTGGGAAGGCGCCTGAGAGGTGGGATAAGCACCCTGGGGTTGGGGGGCGGTCATTTGGGGCATCACACCCTGCATCCTGGGCTCTTCGTTCATCATGGGAGGCTCCATCATAATATCGTTAATGGGAGTAGAATCCATCGTCTCTTTACTCTGTCCCACATTTTTTTCGGGTGTAAAAGACGTAGAAGGATTATCGTAAAGAGGTACCATTCCGTCACCATCATCAGAGAGGTTCATGGTATGTACTTGATGATCAGTGGCCATTTAATATACTCATATGTTTTTGATAACACTCTTGGACGCAATTATTTCCTCTTGGTGATTGTGAGGGCTGTTTTTTTCGACGCCTTCTTGGGATCCTGTTCCTTCTGATCCATGTGCTTGGGGTTGTACATCTTGTTGTGAAGTTTCCAGAGATCTGGACCACCTACCCTGAAGTTTTTCCTGACCGTTGCTTTGTACCAAAATACACAATCCTGTATCTTGTTGGACTTTACCGTATTATCCAACACGAGACACTCGTAGTTTTCAGTGCAAGCATCCATCACCTTGTTGAACATATCGAAACTTGGGAAAATTCCAAAGAATGATTTATATAACTTTTCTCTATTCTGGAGGATATTCTCTCTGAGGAGGAAGACATAATCAACATTGGCTCGAAGTGCTGGGGGTAAATCCATACAATACTGCATCGTCAACATGAAGAAAATCTTCCAGTGCCTACCATTCATAAAACATTGTCGAATACACGGATCTTTGAGAAACTTATTGTCATACATACAATCATCTAAAAGCATAAAAGCGCCACAATTTGTTTTACCAGCACCCACCAACTTACGCTGTCTCGCCATGACTCTCTCAATAGCATCTTTGTCGTAATCACCGTACACGAATAAATCGGGGATGAACTCTGAATAGAAATGATTCCCTTCTTCTGTTCCTGAAAGAACTATACCAGCTGGAAGATGTTTCTTGTGATACATGATATCTTTCACCAAGGTCGATTTACCTGTATTACGCTTACCGATAAATACGATGACCTTATCATCCGCAATACCTTCAGGTTTGAACTTCTTCAACTGAAGATTCATTCTATTATAGTGTCTCGTTTTATTTAGCATAATTTTACTCATATAGAGTAGGAATGGCTGGTCGTCTGAGACTTGCCGCCACTGGTGTCCAAGATGAATGGATCACAGGTGAGCCACAATTTTCATACTTCCTGATGAATTATAAGAAACATACAAAGTTTTCGTTTGACTCCGTGGAAAGTCAATTCGATGGGAATATCGACTTTGGAGAAATACTTGAGTGTAGAATCCCTGGTGATAAGGGTGACCTGGTCAGAAATATGACCCTCAAAGTGACCCTAACTGACCCACAACCAAACGACGATGGTGAAAATGATATGGTTTGGTCACCATCTGTGATTACAAACCTCATAGAGTATGCCGAGCTTCTCATCGGTGGGCAGCCCATTGAGAGAATCACAGGCGAGTATATTTACATGCACCAACAACTCAACAATACTAACGATGACATTGAACAGACGTTGTATTTCTTGACGGGTCATGGGAATTATTTGAGCTATGCAGGTGAATATACATACTTTCTAGATCTCCCATTCTATTTCTATAGGAATCCATCACTCGCTATACCCACCTGTGCACTTGCAAAACAACATGTTGAGGTGAGAATTAAGACGAAACCTCTCAGTCAGCTTGTAAGGAATATCAGTGCCTCCTCTAATCCTGACCCAGAAGGTATCTCTGATGTGACAGCTTCGATTGTAAAGTTTTCATTGGACACCGAGTTTGTATATGTCACCCCAGAAGAGAGGGGGTACCTCATGTCCAGACCTCTCGATTATGTCATCACACAGGTGCAGATGGCAAAGTTCATAATGAAACCTGGTGAAAACAAAAAGTCTGTGATGCTCAACTTTCAACACCCAGTCAAAGAACTTTTCTTTGTGTCCCATTCAAAATTGGCATCTTTGAACAACATACCAAATTATTATAATGAAATCGTGCGTACCGAACTCCGTTTCAACAATGAAGTTGTATTCAACCGTGATAGTCTATTCCTCACCTATGAACAAGCACTCAAACACCATGTAAATTCTCCATCAGCACTCGATTTCACACCTGAGAAGATTAATGGTTCAGTCCGGCGTTTGGGTCCCTCAAAGTTCGGTATGTACTCATTCTCCCTAAAACCAGAGATGTATTACCCAACCGGTCAGGTCAATATGAGTCGCATATCTCATAAACTTTTTACAATCGAGATTACACCAATCGATGCTGCATATGAAAATGATACACGGGTGTATGCCGTGAATTATAACGTGTTACGTATCGAAAGTGGTTTAGCTGGATTAAAATTTTAGATGGATATAGTAGTAATGGCTGGACAAGTACAACTCTCAGCTTCTGGACCTCAAGAGAGGTTCTTTACAGTAGATCCAGACTACAGTTATTTTGTGGAAACTTTAAAAAAACATTCAAACTTTTCCACCGAGTTTGTGGATATAGATCCTGAAAATAATGAAGCTGATTTCGGAAAGACTATACGATTCAAGATTCCCCAAAATCAAGGTGATCTTCTCAAGACACTCAGTGTGAAAATGACACTTCCAGAGATTGTCGAAACTGCTGCCACAATGTACATAGAGTCTGTTGCCCACGCAATTATAGAACATGTAGATCTCATCATTGGTGGTAAAGTGGTCCAAAGACTCACGAGTGACTATCTCCAGATTTATTCAGAGCATAATGTTACACAAACGAAACAGAAAGCTCTCGAACAACTTATTGGTAAGTATCCACTCAGAACATCAGATAAACGTGTCGGTGAAGTTATCGAGAGTGGTGGAGGTAACTCTGGTATCGTCATTCATAATACACTCGGTTTAAACTCAGACGAAAGTTTCTTTGTTGATCTTCCTTTTTATTTCTATAAACATCCAGAACTTGCGGTACCTCTATGTGCCATCAATAAACAAGAAGTGGAAGTCGAGTTCAAATTGAGAGACGCACAAGACTTGGTAATCAAAGGTGATGGGTCGTATATTATTTTAGAGGAAACCCTTAAATTAAAAAACTTTCAACTTTGCACCGAAGTTGTATTCTTGGATTGTACCGAACGTATCAAGATTGAAAATACACCCATCGACTTTCTAATGACACAACTCCAACACGATGTTTTTGAAGTTGATGTTGGTATCAACGAAGGAAAATTTAAATTAGATTTTGCGAATCCAGTCAAAGAATTATACTTTGTCATTCAGCGACAGGGGAGTAATGTGAATGCTGTGGACAAAACGCTTCAGGGTAACTTCGTAACCACATTCGATTATGACAACACCTCAAATGTTCAAGATGGAAAGTTTATTCTATATGAAAATCTTGACTACTTGACACTCAGTCTCGATGGTCAGGATATAATCACCGAAGACACCGGGAATGTAATCTTCCTAAAGGCTGTACAGGGGGCGATTCATCACTCCAAGACCCAACTCATCAGGCGATTCTATTCGTATAGTTTTGCACTTCAACCTGAAGAGTGGTATCCCACAGGACAAATCAATTTCAGTCTCATAAAAGATCAAAATATTAACCTAAGTCTAACATCTTGTCCAGATTTTAGTAGACAAATTCGAGTGTACGCACTGAGCTACAACGTTCTTCGTGTACGTGAGGGAACTGGTCAAACTCTTTTTGATTCTAAACAGTAAACATGAACATGCAATCCGGCTTCGGTGATACTGGTAACGGAATGATGGAACAGTATATTCAAACTATGACTAACATCATGTTACCCGTGATGGAAAAAAGTGCTTTACTCGCAGCTGAATATTCCAAAGCTTGTGGGAGGGATGTTTTACTCCCAGAAGATATGGAATATGCGATGAAGTATTGTGCGATGTATACAGTTGGTCAGACGATCGGTTCTCTCATGCCAGAAATTTACGATGAAGAACTCTCAGATGAGGAAGAGGTCGAACCAGAAGACTGTCCAGAGTTTGTGAGATATTCAGGACATGAAGAAAAATTCATTCTCTTGAATCAAGCATATGATCGATGGGAAAGTTGGGTGCCTCAAAATCCGACAGAACAGATGTTAAAAAATGCTATCAATAGTAATGAACACCTCTGAGCCGGAGGGTTGGTCCTTCTCAAACACTAAATTCAAAATATATGAATCTGGGTTAAGTTCTAGTGACGATTCATCTGATGATGAAGATCTTTTTTCAAAAACCAAATCTATAAAAAAGAAAAAATTTAAAAAAGTGGTCGAGAAGGAGGAACTCTTACCCGAATAATTTTCCCAGGGTATTGTATATAATGTCATCTGTTACCAGCGCCCTCCGGACCGTTGATATCGTCACCCAAGAGCTCCAGACTCAGACCCTCAACTCCATCGTTGGTGGTTTCTCCTTCGCTGCCGCAATGTCTTGGATGGATTTCATCCGTTGGTCCATCACCCAGATTGTGAAGGTCCCTAAGAACGGGGGTACCCAGTATGCGCTCACCGCTGTACTCACCTCCCTGTTGTCTGTTATCGTCTTCATGTTCATCTCCCGTATTAACAAGAATGTCAAGAAACCCGCTCAGCCCGTCTATGCGATCACTCGCTAAGTTTTCTAGGGTACCTAGGAGGGGGAGGGGGCTTTCGTTTCATAAAGATCAATAGAAGAAGGCCAATTAAAGCTATCAAAGCAATGTAGGTGTATTCCTTTTTCCATCTATAAACATTCTCCACTACTTTGGGAATGCTTATAGATTCTTCTTCTTCTTCGAGTGCAATTTTTGGAAGTCCCTCTAGTTTATCTGTAGAACATGTCATTTCAAATTTCAGTAAGTGATCTTGTTCCATGAAATCGTATGGAATTAGACGACCATGGCTCATATAAAAGAATTCTACATTGATTTCCTTGATTATCTTTTGGGGACCAGAGTGAAAATGATGAATTAAATGATCATCCATACCATTGAAATTTATAAAGTCTGAACCATCTAGAAGTATATGTCCAGTATAGAATGGTGTTGATGTGTATACATGTTGATTGAACTCATCTGAACCCGAACTCAATCGAATAAGTAACGAGTTGGGACCGGTGAGATTTATCGCCCCCGATGTTAGAACCCTAGTCGTAGATGAATAATCATTTGAACCGAAACCAATAATCTGATGAGGTGTCGTGACCGTAGAAGAATTGTTTATATATCCATTCACACCTGTATTAAATTCAAAAGTAAAATTGTGATCTCCGATAGTAGTATTTGAGAATGTAAATCGTTTTGTGTCTACGTCGAATGAAACACTGTTCACGTTAGACACTGGTGGGCCAAGTTGATTCTGTAAGTGCGTTGCGAGGTCATCTCCCGTGGGATAGTCTGCATTTTCTAGGGAAATCGTTTGACCGTCAATACTGAAGGTATTATTGCTGGTACACACTGTCAATTGGGGGGTTGGGATACGAGCAGAAACGAGTTTAATTTCTGAAACATCGTAAATTGGATTTTCTAGGGTGATGCTATACGCATTCGGACTCGAGTATGTATTAGAATATTCATCAATGACATATGTACCTTCTGTATCATAATAGGAGTTTGAAGCAATCACATTGATTCCACGTTGACTACTATCTATATTGAGGTTATACACCTTCATTAAAATAGAGTGATACTATTTTAATGACTGTTTTTGTCTACTCTCTAAAATTCTTACTGATAGAGGCCATTTGCTAGGGGGTTGTTCTGGAGCTGACGCTTAGCAATGTCAAGATGGCAAGTGTTGGGATTGGCGTTACCCTTGTACGCATTGAACTTATGGAATGATTTCTGCTGGTACTGCTGGGTCCAACCACCATTAGCAGCGTTCATGCGACCATCAACACGGGTCGTATCCGAACGAACCGTAGTAAGGGCACCACCTTGTTTGAGGGCACTCTCACGAACATTCATACGACCAGCGTTACCCATACGGTTAGGCTTACCACGACGATCATCTGGGCGGAAACCATACTTCATGAGCTCTTCGTTGGTCTTTGCGGTTACCTGAGCAGCAGCACTACTCGTGTACGCACCACGGAAGTTGGTGATACCTGGTTGCGCTTGGTTCTGGTAGTTGTACTGCTGATCATTGCGATCACTCTTGAAACGGGTTGGGTCCTGGGATACCGTTTGGGCAGAAATGAAACGCTTGGCCCCATTGAAACCGAGACCATCTGTGCGGAGACCAGTCTCTGAACGGTTCGTGGTACGCTTAGTCTTCTCATGTTCGTTACGGGGTACAACACCGGACATACCTTGAGCACGACCAGCCATTGTGGGGCGTCGAGAAGGGAGGAACGCAGTCGTATCAGGCTTGTTATGTGTGAGATCACCTATAACAGCTCCACGACCACCAGTGACATCAGCAGCTGGGCCGGAGCGACCTGGGAGAGTGGTTAATCTGTATGCACCAGCATTGACAGGATTGACCCTAAACATCTGTTGATAGCCACCAACAGCGGGGGTGTCAGCGCTCACACCAAGACCTGGACCGACAAGTTGCTTCTCGACGGGGGACAAGTTATTCATGTGACCCTGGTCATACATACGGTTGCGCATGTTCAGGATTTCCTGACCACCACTTCGTTGTTGCATAGTGATGTCACCAAAACTCTCCATCTCCCTCTTCTGAGGGACACCGAGGGGTATATCGAAATTATCATTTCGTATTTCTATAGGAGGAGCTTTGACTACCGGTTTTTCAGCCTCCTTCGCAGGGGGTGGAACAGACTTAGTACTCAAAATTCGGCCAGCATACACTAGACCGGCCACAGCCATTAGTGAAATGGGATCAGCCATTCTTACTTCTTACCGACATTTTTATTAACGTACCTTTGCTGAAAGAGACCGTTCTGAACTTCGGCACGAGTGCTCGCTGGTTCATATCGCATGGTACGGAGAGGAGTCTTACACTCCATGTTGGATAGTGGGAAGAGATTACGCTCATAGGTTTGGACGATATTCTTGTTGAAACGGGAAGTGGTTTGGGGACGGAGTTGGTCACTCGTGTCAATGTATTGGGCTGGTGAACCCTTACCAGCCATGTAGGGGGCAGTTCCATACAACATGGTATTGGGACGGCATCCACCACAGTTGAGAGTACTGGGCTGGGGGTACACAAAAATTTCATCAGTGGCCTTCACTGGTGGAATGGCACCTTTGTTTTGAACTCTAGAAAGACCCGGCTGAAGCTGATACGCCATTTATTATTACATAAGAATATTAATCTAACTATATGTTCCGCCACCCCCTCGGACACTTCCACCACCAAAACCACGGCCAATATTTCCATCTGAACTCAATCCGGAAAATGCCTCGAGCTGAACACCCCGAGCATCGGGGTCACAAAAGCGGGTATCACTCTTACACATTGGTCCATTCTTGGATCCATATAACCACTCCGCAAATGCCGTCTGGTCGCCTGGAATTTTAGACACCGGATTTGAAACAAATTGTCTATCCACACCATTTCGCATGTACTTGGGTAGAGGTGATCGCGAACGCCCCCCATCCATGGGAATCTGACCACTTGTGTAGTTATTCACAAAAGGTTTTACACTGGGATAATAACACGCCTCCAACCTGTTTGGGGCATCAGTGAAATCAGTGATAAGCACATTAGCCATAGGATTATCCTGTGTAGGCATCTGACAAGATGGTTCACCTTCAACTGTGTAACCATGGGTTTCTTTCACCATCTTCGACCTATAAAGAACAAAGATAACAGAGAGAATAGTTGCACCTAGAACGAATATCCTAGGGTCACGACGAATGATATAAATTAGACAACTCGCATAAATAACGAAACGAGAGGCGGCATTAATACGATCCTCTGGGGTTTGCTCACTTGTCGGCCAGAATTGTAAAGCTGCATCAGCCTTAATGAGCTGCTGAGGATCATCAAACCAAACCTTCATTTAGTATATGTTGAGGTTTATTTTTTTGGTAGACCACCAAGCATACTACTCATCATTTTCATAAGAGCATCCTGATTGAGTCCGTCACCATCTCCATCTTGCATCTTATTGGCACAATCTTTAGCAATACCCTCAATCATCTTTAGAGTGTCAGCCGGAATTGAAGTAATTGTCGTACCAAGCATGTATAGAGTTTGGAGATACTGCCAAGTTGCAGACCTGGTAGCGGTAGACATGCGCTCCCAATAAGACTTAATATTGAGATCCTTGAGGAAGTCGATTGTATCAATCTCCTTGAGAAGGAATGATTCATCCTTCCCAGAAATCTTATCAGCGTATGGAGATACACCCTTCATGAAACCATCCACGACGAGACGTGGGTTTGTAGACTTCAGTAAATCGAATGAAGTCATCATCTTCTTAATGCCTTTTTCCTCTGGAAAAGTCTTGTGCAATTCCACAAGAAATTGACCCATCATATCGTTAAACGCATTAACGGATGCCATTTTCTTATTATATCGGTGTAATCTTTAAGTTTAGAAAGGCTCGGTAGAAATAGCCTCTTTCTGTCCAATGCCACCTGATACGACGAAAAATACTAAGATCGCATTAAGAACGGCTGGTTTCGTGTATTTGTTAAGTTCCAATTTACCTTCATTATTGAGATGTGCCTTCAAGTGAATGTATGCCGCAGTGATACCTCCTGCAATGAGAGCAGCGCTCACAGGGTCACGAAGATAGTCGGATAGTTCCATTTAATTATACCGGGGATTTTTTGTACGCTGTTCAGGTGCGTCTCCAAATAATACATCATCATCTGCCTGGGGTTGGGGCTGGGGCTCGGGTTCCATCTCGGGCTCGGGCTCCATTTCAGGGGCCTGAACACCCGGGACAGTTTTGAATTCATTCTCAAGACCGGTGGGCTCGGGTTCCATTTCAGGTAATGACTCTGGCACAGGTTCCATCTCGGGCTCCTCCTCACCATCGAACACCTCGGGATCGATACTGTCTGCAATTTCCCCATCTAATGAGATGTCCCGAGAATCTTGTGACATGTACGTCTGGAGAATCTGTTGAATTGGGATAAGTTCCCTAACAGTACTCTCGATGCAGAGTGTAAATCGCCCTGTGAGCTTCTCATCCCTTAGATATTCACTCTGCTCTTCACTGAAAATACGAGGGTCTTTGTACAAATCCTTAGCGATGTTGTTGTAGCACGTCTGAATAAAAACTTCCTCAGTTGGAAGTTTTAGGGAAATCTTCTTGTTTTCAGCTTTGAGACGAACAGCCGAAAGAATCTTCGTGCAAGCAACAAACACGGCGGCAAGAAGGTCACTAAACCAAGAACACCTATCAGTGATATTGTCAGAGTGACGCTTAGACATGGCATTCGACCAATTGGGAACCTCTTTGAGGTGCTTCTGAAACATCATCAGAACCTGCTTCCCCTTTGAGGTCTTCACTGCTTCATTGTATATTTCCTGAAAAACTTCAATCATAGGTGGACACATAACGAGGCACATCTGTCCAAGGTACTCCTTTTTAGCCTCTACCATTATACCTAACGGGTCAGACATGATTATACGATTAAAGTGGTTTTTAAATTGAGAATTTACTACGCAGCTCTCCTGTATTTGTTCGCAATCTTCTTGAGGTTCATAAGATTTGGAAAATTGGTATCATCCTCTTCCTGTTCCTTCTTTTCCTTCTTCTTTTTTGGAACAACCCAAGAAATATAAATATCATGATCAGTCACAAGTTGAACCGTAAAACCACCAAGAACAAACTGCCTTGCGACGTATCGCGCAGCAGCACTCCTGTCAAACATTGGATATCCCAATAGAAATCCCGGAACTGTTAGGAATATTTGTTTGTGACCAAGTTCTACCGATTGTTTTATCTTAGAAGAAAACTGTTCATAAATTTTTTTGTAAATCTCTTTACGAAGCTGCTTTCGTTTGTCATCAATCTTAGTGACATCATCGATGCTTATCATTACAGTTACTGTAATTTATTTTTTACCGAATCCAACTCAGCCTTTGTGGGTGACGCTACTTCCCTGACCAACTTGTAATCGAGGAATTCTTTACCATCAGAACCTTCAGAGAACGCCTTCACGTCACTTGGTATCTCAACACCAAGAGGCTGGGAGCGAAGAGAAATGAGAGTGACCTTACCACTCTTCTCAACCTCATAGGAAGCAACGACTGAGAAACCAAACGAAAAGCCACCCTTCTTTACAGCCATGAACATACACTCGTAGATATCATTCTGCTCACCTTTGTAATGCCGAACAGTTGTCGTCTCGATAATGTACGTACATATACCTGTGCGCTTGGAGATTTCTTTGTTGGCTTGGAGTACAAACTCCTCCATATTATCATTATCAACACTCACCTCAACCTCTGTATATTTGGAAAGGTCTGCTCTGGGATCGTCAAGTTTTATAACTCCTACTGGTTTTGTGTATCCTGAAAGACCAAACGCTTCTGTGAAAGATTCACGAGAAGTTGTGATATAAACCACTAACACGAGAAGGACGATCACAATCAAGTAATTCATATTTACTATAATGCGTTAATTTTTTTTTACAAAATACCCTATAGATAGTAGATGTCGCTCCTGATATATAGTCCAAGATGCAAACACTCGATGGATGTTATCGAATACATTAACAAAGTTCCCCAGCTGAAGCAGATCATAAGTTATCATAATATCAATACACAGGGTATTCCACAAAATTATAAGAATAAGATTAATCGTGTCCCCACTATGCTCACGAAGAATGGTAAGATCCTCGTAGGTAACGAGATCAAGAACTGGCTCGATTCTCTCTTACCAAAGAAAGAGGTCGAGAATGGTTCGATTGGTGGATTTGGTGGGTCTATGTTCAGTCTTGAGGGTGGTGAAAACAACTCGGATATGTTTTGTCTTGATGATTACGGACAATCTCTCCAACCCGCAATGACAAAGGAACTGGAAGAAAAGATCAATCGTGAAGTGTCAAAAGGTGTGGCGTATACAGATTTAAAGACGTAACACGCATGTCATAATAGATATGAAACTTGTTACGATACAAGCTTCAGCTTTTAAGTCTACATTTGAAGTACTCAAGGATATTCTGAATGATGTGAATATCTACTTCAGGCCAGATGGAATGTATGTCGTAACTTTGGATACTGCGAGAACCTCCCTTATTGATATGTATCTTTCGGCTGATAACTTTGAAGAATATCACTGTGACCAGGAAGAGATTATCGCTGGTATTAATATTTCAAACACTTTCAAACTTCTGAAGACAATCACTAACAATGATGTTCTCAAGATGGCGATCAACTCCAAAGAATACATGGATATTGAGATTATCAGTGAGACGAAGAAGACAAATTCTAAATTCCAACTCAAACTCCTAGACATCAATGAGAGTCGCATCGAAGTTCCAGATGTTGAGATGACGACGATCACCACCCTCCCATCCGCAGACTTTCAGCGTCTCTGTCGTGACATGTCTAATATTGGGACAGAAATCGATATTCGTCGTGAAGGTAAGAATATTAGTCTCAAATGTGAAGGTGACTTTGCCAATCAGGAAACAACTATTGAGTGTCCTGATGAAAGTCCAATGATTCATGGTCTCTACAGTCTAAAATATCTGAATATCTTTACAAAGGCGACGAGTATGTGTGCGTCTGTGCAAATTATACAGGAAATTGGGAATCGATTTTTGATTCTCAAGTACAATGTAGCCAATTTAGGTGAGCTCAAGTTTTATCTAGCGACTAAGGTATCTGAAGATCCGTAGTGAAGTCGTCTAGAGTAGAGAGTGTTTTTTTCATACCCAATGTATTAGCTAAAATAATTTTAGGGAACTTATCTTTGAGTGTTTCCCTATCATAGTATAAAAAGTTTTCGAGTGTAACTTTTTGTCCATGGAAATCATTCCTTGGACCTGAATATCGTTTCACCTTTTCAGTAATGTTTCGCATAGGTTTGTCATCATGATCAACTATCCAAGCACTACTCAAAGGGATACTGAAGTGCATCGCATTATCTTCATTCTCACCAGGTTTGAAATTAATGTCATTTGAAATGGCTATGTACTGCTTACCACTGTAGTAATACTTAATACGAAGAATGAGAGTACTGACATTTTGGGGAATCAATGTATGTCGAAAGTTTTTACCTGTAGCATGCACGTAGTAATTATCGAGAATACCATCTTCCCAATCCTTGCTTTCTTTCATCCAAAAATCATCTTCTATTATATAGCTCATGTCATTATCCACATCATATTCGAGTTCTTCTGAAATAATTGAATAGTCTCGTGGTGTGGTAAGAAATTTATAAAAAAAGAAAATGGAAGTTAAAAGTTTGGTAAGCATCTCTTTATATGAAATGGAAGGTAATTTTTTAAGTAGATATAACAATAAATTAGATGAATGGAGTGAGCTAATTAAGAAGGATCCAACGAAGAGACGTAAGTATGAATCGGATATGGCACAGTATATTATGAAATGCATGCCATATATGAATCAATATGTCGATGATGACATTGAAGGTGGTGATGAAGATATAAATACAAATAACATTTTCAATGTCAAAGAGACTGTCGGTCTGAA
>Ga0222708_1000105_pt1 | contig 24804 bp, 18 predicted proteins | sample AntAcemetage1576_FD_179806 | JGI IMG/M metagenome (GOLD analysis project Ga0222708, IMG submission 179806) | Saline water microbial communities from Ace Lake, Antarctica - #1576 | ecosystem: Environmental > Aquatic > Non-marine Saline and Alkaline > Saline | place: Antarctica: Ace Lake... | reverse complement strand
CCCAAGAAGGCTCCCGCAGTGAAGGCCGCCCCAGCGAAGGCCCCGGCCACGAAGGCGACCCCGGCCAAGGCGACCCCAGCCAAGGCGACCGCCGCGAAAGCCGCCGCAGTCAAGGCGCCAGCGTCGAAAGCCGCTGCTGCTCCCGCCGACGCTCCGACCGTTCCGAAGAAAGCCACCTCGCCTCGAACAACCGCTGCCAAGAAAGCTGCCGCGGCAGCCGCGGACGAAGAGGCGCTGGAGGGCGCAAGCGCCCCGACGGCTGAAGGCTCGAACGGCGTGGCCGCAGACGTTGACAAATCGAAGCCCGCTGACAGCGTGGACAGCGACAGCGACAGCGACGATGACGACGAAGATGATGACCGCCCAAGCACAGGGTCCGCCGGCCCTCTGCCCACTGGCGCCATTGTGATTTCGAACACGGACGACGACGACGATGTTCCGGTGTATTCCTCCACCATCACGGGGGCAACAGCAGACCCGGTGAAGGATTACCTGAAGCAGATTGGCAAGGTTCCTCTTCTCAACGCTGCTGAAGAGGTTGAACTCGCCATGCGCATCGAGGGTGGACTTTTCTCTGAAGAGAAGCTGTCGACGATGACCGATAAAGAGAAGCGCAGTGCTCTCGGGCGTGATCTTTCGTGGGTCGCCCGAGACGGTCAACGTGCCAAGAATCACCTGCTCGGGGCGAACCTGCGTCTTGTTGTGTCTCTTGCCAAGCGCTACACCGGTCGCGGCATGCAGTTTCTCGACCTGATTCAAGAGGGCAACCTCGGTCTCATCCGGGCTGTCGAGAAATTCGACTACACCAAGGGCTTCAAATTCTCGACGTACGCAACCTGGTGGATCCGGCAGGCCATCACGCGCGCTATGGCTGACCAGGCGCGCACCATTCGCATTCCCGTGCACATGGTCGAAGTCATTAATAAGCTCGCGCGCGTGCAACGACAGATGCTGCAAGATTTGGGTCGCGAACCCACACCGGAAGAGCTCAGCCGAGAGCTCGATATGACTCCGGAAAAAGTCATTGAGGTTCAGAAGTACGGTCGCGAGCCCATCTCGCTCCACACGCCGCTCGGCGAAGATGGCGATAGTGAGTTCGGTGACCTGATCGAAGACACCGAAGCCATCGTGCCCGCCGATGCGGTCGGCTTCACGATGCTGCAGAAGCAACTGGAAAGTCTGCTCGACTCGCTTTCGGAACGCGAGGCGGGAGTGATTCGCATGCGCTTCGGTCTGGGAGATGGCATGCCGAAAACCCTGGATCAAATCGGTGACACCTTCGGAGTAACGCGTGAGCGCATCCGTCAGATCGAATCGAAAACCATGGCGAAACTGCGTCATCCGTCACGGTCGCAGGCTCTGCGCGACTACCTCGAGTAGGCCACGTGCGCATTGCACTCATCCCCATCGTGTTTGTGGGAAAGCTTCTTCGTCTCGCGGCTCGCCTGCGCGGTGGAGGTTCAGCCTTTCCGGGTTGGGTGGTGCTGAAACTGATGCCCGACTTCATTGCGCGCGCAACGGCACAGCTCGAACACGGCGTCGTTGTCGTACTCGGATCAAATGGCAAGTCAACGACGACGAACATGGTGGCCGGCATTGTGGCCGCACACGGCTCTCGGGTGTTTACCAACCCGACGGGCGCAAACATGCCCCAGGGAGTCGCCTCGTCACTGTTGAGCCAACTCACACTCAGCGGTCGGTTGCCCTACGACATCGGCGTTGTCGAGGTTGATGAGGCATACGGCGAAGTCATCTGTGCCGCGTTACGCCCCCGCGCCGGCGTCATTCTGAATGTACAGATCGATCAGATTTACCGCTTATTCGAACCTGACCGCGTCGCAAGCATGTTCGAGCGGATTGCCACCCACATCAACGGAACGATTGTGTTGAACCGGGACGATCCCTTCCTTGCCGCACTCGGAGATCGTTTGGCGCAGACGCAGACGCAGACGCAGACGCCGACGCCGGGGCACGATGTTCGATGGTTCGCCGTGGCACCCGAGGTTCTCGTTGCTGCTCCCCACGGGCAAGTTCTGGCTCGAAATTACGCCGCCGAGTCCACCGCAAGTGACCCAGCTGCTCACGATTCGGCACGGTTGCGTGGCAGAACACCCGTAATCACCGAAGTCACCTCAGCTAAGGGTCGAGCGATGGGTTATCGGTGGCGCGACCACCATTCGTCCGTGCAATTGTCTGCGCGTGGTTTGCACAATGCGGTGGACGCCGTCGCTGCGATCACCCTGTCGGAGGCCGCGTTAGGGTCTGGTTTCGTCATCGATACTGCTGAACGCGCACTGTCGTCGCTCAAGACCGCCTACGGCCGCGGAGAGCTCATCACCGTGGGTGACCGCACGGTCGAGATTGTGTTGATGAAGAGCCTGGCAAGCCTGCAAATGAACCTCGATGCATTCGAGTCACCTCCCGACTCGGTGGTGATGGCTTTTGACGAACACAGCCGTGACCCATCGTGGCTCTATGCCGCGGATCTGTCGATCGTGCATCATGTGGCCTACGTTTCGGGGCCCAAAGCGGTCTTTCTTGCCCTTCGACTTCTCTACGCCGGTGTGACGTATGACCAGCTGAACACCGATGTAGTGCGCGCCGTGCAGCACGTGCTCGACGGCCCTCGACCGCCGACGGGCGTTCACACGCTGATTCTCGATTACGATCAGATGATCATCGTTCGCCGTTTTTTGGGGTACCGCGATCTGGAGGCTGGGGCCGCGTGAGCGGAACATTACGACTGACCGTGGCCGAGCTATTTCCAGGCCATCTCATGTTGAACGGTGACATGGGGAACGTCGCAGTACTCGCGCACCGGGCCACCCTCGCCGGAGCAATCGTCGATGTGATTCGTATCGAGCGGGGTGAAAAGCTACCCGATCGGGTCGATCTCTTGTGCATCGGCAGTGGCCCGATTTCAGCGCAGCGAGCGATCGCAACAGATCTGCCACGGCTGAGAGCGCCTCTCACCGAATGGATCGCCGAGGGGGTCGGCATGTTGGCCGTCAATGCCGGCTTTCACCTGCTGGGCCTCTCAGTTCAGTTTCGCGACGGCAACAGCATCGACGGGGTTGGTGTGTTACCGGTCACCACGATTGCCACTGACACTCAAATCGTGACAGATGAATTTGTCGTCGACTCCGCTGTTGGGCGCCTCATTGGAATCGAAAACCACGCCACCCGGGTAGAACTGCACGGTGGAGAGCCACTTGGCCGTGTCATGCGTGGCGTCGGAAACGACGGGGTCAGTGAGGGCGTGCGCGTGAATAACGCGCTAGGTACCCACCTTCATGGCCCAGTGCTCGCGATGAACCCCAGTCTGGCCGACAGTATGCTCACGCAAGCCTTTGCGCGGCACGGGGAACACTATGAGCTCACCGCTGCTCATCAGAAAATTGACGACGTGGCGCACAACGCTCGCGAACATCTGGCGCGAATAGCTCGAGTGCCCGTGGACGCGCCGTGACGCGCGCCGTTGCCGTACCGTTTCGCGAGGCCCAGATCGACGGAGCGGCTTTGCAGCGAAATCTTGAGAGCATCCGGGCCCGTCGGCAAGAGAAGGCAGCACTTCCGGCAGCATCTCAAGTCGAACTCTTTGTCGACGTCGGCGGCGACGCGTGGGGCCACGACGTGGCGGTGTGTGTGCCAATTTTCGAGGCTTGTGGAGTGGCGGGATACGTCGTTGGCCGAGAGAGCGAAGCTCGCGCCGTAAGGGCGCTGGCGGAATCTGCGGTGATCGTGTGTACGCAATTCGGTGCGCCGCAGGACGCCGAGTTGATCGGTCAGCTGAATATCCTGTGGGCAATTCGCACCCTGGCAGATGCCCAGCGTCTGCTGGCTGATTCGCCCATTGCCATCGCCATAGTGGTCGACGACGGCCGGTCGCCGATCGGATTGACGCCGACGGAAGAACAGACGGTTCGCATCCAGGCCCAGCACCTCGGCGTCACGGTGTACCGGATCGACGCCGGTTCGGTCGTCGGCGCCGAGCTGTTCGGTCTGAGCGAGACCGTTGAACGGTCAGAGTCGCACTGGGTCGGCGAACCGGTGATGCGCCTCTGGGCCCCCGTCGTCGGAGTGAAAACTATTCCTGGGAACGTCGGTATCTCGTACGGCTACACATACCGAACGGTGGCTGAGACTCGGGTGGCCCTGATCAGCCTCGGTTACGGCGATGGGCTGGACCGCTCGGCAGGCAATCGCCTTCCGGTGTTTATCGACGAAGCCATGCATCTCATTTCGGGACGTGTCTCGATGGATGCTTTTGTGGTGGATATCGGGCCAGATTCGCTGCTTGAGCCAGGCGCCGCCGCCGTTGTTTGGGGTAACCCGCGTCGCGGGGAACCGCACGTGGACGATGCTGCCCGCGTGCTCGGCGTGCACTCGGCTGAGCTGGTCACTCGTCTCACTGCTCGTTCTCATCGCTCTGCCATGGAAGGCGAGTCGGTATGAGCGCCCCCGTCTTCGCGGAAATTTCGCTCACCGCTCTCGGCCACAATATTCGCCATTTAGCGTCGACGATTGCGCCCACTCGATTGATGGTCGTAGTGAAGGCGAACGCCTACGGCCACGGCTCACTTGCCGCCGCGCAAGAGGCGGTACGGCAGGGCATGACCGACCTTGCCGCGCTTGATTTGGATACCGCACTCATCCTTCGCCGCGGTGGTATTCCGCACGCGGTTCGCGTTTTGTCGTGGTTGTACCCACCGGGGACGGATTTTCGCGAGGCGGTGCGCCACAGGGTTGACCTAGGGGTTTCGCGGCTCAGCGAGATTGCGGGAATCATCGACGCCGTTCACGCGGTGCGTGCTGAAGATGGTTCAGGAGTTGTCGCGCACCTTCATTTGAAACTTGACACCGGCCTGCGCCGCAATGGCGCCACAGAGGCAGAGTGGCCCGCGTTGGTAGCCGCCGTAGTCGAGGCTCAGCGCGAAGGTGTCGTGCGTGCAGTGGCCGCGTGGACTCACATTGCCGAAGCGTCAGATGACGAAGACACCGTGGCGCTGAGGCGGTTCGAACACGGTATCGCCCAGGCTGCGGAGTGGGGTTTGCCTGGGCTGGAACGGCACTTGGCGGCGAGCTCAGCCGGTTTACGCCGGTCAGATGTTCGACTCGATATGGTGCGTATGGGCGGGCACTGCTGGGGCATTCCCTCGTTCGACGGTGTCACTCCAGAAGACATCGGCCTCACGCCGGTGATGACGTTACGGTCTGTCGTCGTTGGAGCCCGACACGATCACCCGCAGTGGGGCGGGGTGGGCTACGTCAGCGCAGGGTACGGCGACGGGGTTCCGCGTGCGGTCGCGGGGGAGGTTTCTGTCGCTGTCGACGGCCAACTCACTCCGGTGCTCGATGTTCATCGCGACTATCTGATTGTGGCTGACCCCACAGCTCGCCTTCGAACGGGCAACGAGGCAGTTTTGTTTGGCACGGGCAGGCAGGGCGAGCAGACCGTACGACAGTGGGGCGACGCGACAGGCACGCTGGGCGACGAAATCACCGCCCGAATTTCCGCCCGCGTGCCCCGCGTCTACGTGAATTAGCCCATCTGCACGCGTACCGCGTATCCACGACAACTAGCACATCCGCTGACTGGCTAGCGCTCCAAGGCGGATGGTGTTAGGCAGAGCCCCGCATGCGAGCCGCGAGGCTGTCTTGGTGAGCTGTTAGCTGCGTGCTTCGTCGTGCAGGCTCGACGACTCGTCGTGCCATGCCACGGCTGAACCCGCAAGCTTTTCTTTGAAACGGGCACCGTGGTGGGCGCAAAACAAGAGGTCGCCGGTCGCAAGCGTGGCTCGCACATACGCTTGGGCGCCGCAGCTGTCGCAGCGGTCGAGGGCGCTCAGGGGAGCCGTAGCAACACTCGGGTTGTTGGTGGTCAGCTGCGTCATGGGGTGCCCCTTACGTGTGCGTTGGTGCCATGAATCTTTCGGATGCCCTATTGCATCACACACGTACGTCAGTTATCGGTCAAACCGCCTATGTTTCGCTGAACGCGTACGGCGACAGCTCCATTGGCCGATCCCGCGATACTGCACCACTCCCGACTACGCAGCCTCGACATACCCTCGCCCCCTGAACCCGGAGCTATCGCGGAGTGGGAACCCAAGCATGTCCTAGCGCCCGCCTACGATGGGGCCTGTGCCTAGTTCTGACTATTCCGCTCGCCATCTTTCGGTTCTTGAGGGTTTGGAGGCAGTGCGTAAGCGGCCAGGCATGTACATCGGTTCCACTGATTCGCGCGGGCTCATGCACTGCCTGTGGGAGATCATCGACAACTCTGTCGATGAGGCGCTGGGCGGTCATGGCACGCACATTGATCTGCGCTTGCATCCCGATGGGAGTGTCACGGTTCGAGACCGCGCGCGCGGTATCCCGGTCGATATTGAGCCCAAAACCGGGCTAAGCGGGGTCGAGGTGGTGTTCACCAAGCTGCACGCCGGTGGCAAGTTCGGCGGAGGGTCATACGCGGCATCTGGGGGATTGCACGGGGTTGGCGCATCGGTGGTGAACGCGCTGAGTGAACGGCTTGACGTCGAGGTTGATCGTGATGGCAAGACCTGGGCGATGTCGTTTCACCGGGGCGAACCCGGGATATTCGACGATGGTGCGGCGGGCCCGAGCCCCGATTCGCCCTTCAGCCCGTTTGTCTCCGGCAGCGAACTGCGGGTGGTTGGAAAAGTGGCGAAGGCGGTCACCGGAACGCGCATTCGGTACTGGGCTGATCCGCAAATTTTCACCAAGGGCGCGAGTTTTCTCACCGACGACCTGCTAGCCCGCCTTCGCCAGACGGCCTTTCTTGTGCCGGGCATCACCCTGACTGTGCTCGATGAACGCGGTGAGTTGCCGACATCTGAGTCGTTTCGATTCGATGGTGGCATCAGTGCGTACGCAGAGTTTCTCGCACCCGACACCTCACTCACCGACGTCTGGCGCATCACGGGCACGGGCACCTTCACCGAGACGGTGCCCGTCTTGCAAGTCAACGGCCACATGGTGCCAACCGAGGTCGAGCGCGAGTGCGTGGTTGATCTGGCAGTGCGCTGGGGTACCAGCTACGACACCACTTTTCGCTCCTACGTCAACATCATTGCCACCCCCAAGGGCGGTAGCCACCAGTTGGGTTTCGAGCAGGCCCTGTTGAAATTTATGCGTGCAGAGGTGGAAAAAAACGCTCGTCGCCTCAAAGTCGGTTCCGACAAGCTTGACAAAGACGATGTTCTCGCGGGGATGACCGCAGTGCTCACGGTGCGCTTGCCTGAGCCGCAGTTTGAGGGTCAGACGAAAGAGGTGCTGGGCACGCCGGCTGTGCGCGCGATCGCCTCCGCCGTGGTTGCGCGCGGTCTTGCTGAGCGTTTCGCTTCGAGCAAGCGTGACGACAAAGCACAGGTCTCTCTGTTGCTAGACAAGGTCGTTGCTGAGATGAAGAGTCGCGTTTCGGCGCGCGCGCACAAAGACACTCAGCGTCGTAAAAATGCTCTCGAAAGTTCGGCGTTACCCGCCAAGCTTGTTGACTGCCGGTCCAGTGATGTCGCCAACAGTGAGCTGTTCATCGTGGAGGGTGACAGTGCTCTCGGCACAGCCAAGCTGGGTCGCGACAGCGAATTTCAGGCGTTGTTGCCCATCAGAGGCAAAATTTTGAATGTGCAGAAGGCGTCAGTGAGCGACATGCTCTCGAATTCAGAGTGCGCCTCGATTATTCAGGTGATCGGTGCGGGCTCCGGGCGATCATTCGATTTAGAGCAAGCCCGATACGGAAAAGTCATCATCATGGCCGATGCCGACGTCGATGGGGCCCATATTCGCACCCTGCTGTTGACCCTATTTTTTCGCTACATGCGGCCGATGATTGATGCGGGCCGTGTGTTTGCAGCAGTGCCACCACTGCATCGCGTCGTCGTCATGAACCCAGGAACACGCGCCAATGAAACGATGTACACCTACAGCGAGAAAGAGTTGCAGGGGGTTTTGGCGGCCCTAAAGAAGGCCGGAAAGCGATATCAAGACCCCATACAGCGGTACAAAGGGCTGGGCGAAATGGATGCCGACCAGCTGGCCGACACCACGATGAGTCGCGCGCATCGCACGCTCAGGCGCGTGCGCGTCAGCGACGCTGAGGGCTCATCGCGCATGTTTGAGCTGCTCATGGGCAACGACGTGGCCCCCCGCAAAGAGTTCATCATTGCCGGTCAGGGTTTCGACCGCGGTCGCATCGACGTCTGAGCTATCGACCCCTGAGCTATCGACCCCTGAGCTATCGACCCCTGAGCCATCGGCCTGTCAGCGAATAGCTGTACCGGCTGCGCCGATGGGGGAGTCGAGGGCCACGCCTGACGCGTCGCGCTTGGCTCCACCCTGCGGTAGGTCGCGCGTTGAACCGTCTGTGCCGGTTGCGAGGGGCTCCGTACCCACCCAGGCCAGCTGCAGGGTGTCTTCACCCTTGAGAAAAGCGTGGCACCGCACGCCGGCTGTGGCACGGCCCTTCGCCGGAAACTGGTCGAACGGCGATATCTTTGCGCGACCTGAGTCGGTACCGGTGAGGGTTTGCGCCGACCCGGAGATCGTCAGCACTTCGGCACTCGAGGCGTTGACGACTCCGAAAAACAGAGCGTGCGCATCCGACCCAATTTTCATGCCTGCCATTCCGCCGGCCGCAAAGCCTTGCGGGCGCACATGATCAGCGGTGAAGTGCAGAAGCTGAGCGTCTGAGGTCACAAAGACCAGTTCAGCGTCATCGGGCGCAATTCCAGCGCCAATGACTTCATCGCCAGCTTTCAGGGCGATGACCTCTCCGTCGGGGCGTACCGGCCACCCTCCGGATGCAAGTCGTTTGACGACGCCCTGCCGCGTGCCGAGTGCGAGTGGTTCAACCTGAGCCGGGTCGACGATGGCAACCACGCGCTCGGCCGCATCACTGAGCCCCAGATAGTCGCGCAGCGTCGCACCGGCCGCAAGCTGAACGGAGTTGGCAGGCACGTTCGGAAGGTCGACGGGACTGAAGCGAACGAAGCGTCCGCGCGAGGTGATGGCGGCAAGCGAGGCACGGGTGGTGGTGTCGACGGCGCCGAGCAGCGCATCGTGGGCACTGCGTCGAAGGGGCGCGGAGATTACAGCGCCATCGGGCAGGTCAACGCGTACAGCAAGTCCGGTCGCTGACAGCAGTACGCGGCATGGCGAGTCGATGATCTCGAGAGAGGCCGGTGTTGCGCCGCGACTGCGTGTAGTCGCAATGGACGCGCTCGCTTCGGTCAGCAGTGTGCGCCGGGGTGTGCCGAAGCGTTCTGCGGTTGCGTCGAGTTCTTCGGCGACGACAGCTCGCACGAGGCCGGGGTCAGAGAGTAGCGTTTCAAGCTCGGCGATTTCTGCGCGCAGCTTTTCGCGCTCTGCCTCGAGTTCGATGCGGCTGACGCGCGTGAGTCGACGCAACCGCAGCTCAAGGATGTACTCGCTCTGCTCGACGCTCAGGTCAAAGACCTCCATCAGGCGCGTTTTTGCCCCCTCCGCATCATCCGAGGTTCGGATCACCTGAATAACTTCATCGATGTCGAGAATCGCGATGAGAAGCCCGTCAACCAGGTGCACACGCTCACGGCGACGGTCAAGTCGGTACCTGCTGCGCCGAGTAACTACCTCGATGCGGTGGTCGAGGTAGACCTGAAGTAGTTCTTTCAGGCCGAGGGTTTGCGGCGTTCCCTTGACTAACGCGACAGCGTTAATGGAAAAACCGTCTTCGAGCGGGGTGTACCGGTAGAGCTGCTCGAGTACCGCCTGGGGGCTGAACCCGGTTTTGATTCCGATCACCAGACGTAAACCGTTTCGGCGGTCGGTCAGGTCGGTGACGTCGCTGATGCCTGCAAGTTTCTTGGACTGCACGCCATCTTTAATTTTTTCGATGACTTTTTCCGGGCCAACCAGGTACGGAAGCTGCGTTACGACGATGCCGGTCTTGCGTGCTGTGATGGGTTCGATCGAGATGGTGGCGCGTGTTTTGAAGCTGCCGCGGCCGGTGGCGTAGGCGTCGCGAACCCCTTCAAGCCCGATGATGGTGCCGCCCGTTGGCAGGTCGGGGCCGGGTACGTAGGCCATCAGATCGTCGAGTGTTGCCTGGGGATTGTCGAGCAGGTATCGCGCGGCGCCAGCAACCTCGATGAGGTTGTGGGGTGCCATGTTGGTGGCCATCCCGACGGCGATGCCGCTGGCGCCGTTGACCAGCAGATTCGGAAACGCTGCGGGCAAGACCGACGGTTGCGTCAGCTGATTGTCGTAGTTCGGCACGAAGTCGACCACGTCTTCGTCGAGTGTGTCGACCATGGCCATCGCTTCGGCGCGCAACCGTGCTTCGGTGTAGCGCGCTGCTGCGGGCCCATCGTCGAGCGAACCGAAGTTTCCGTGCCCGTCGATGAGCGGTACCCGAAGGGTGAAGTCTTGCGAGAGGCGCACCAGTGCGTCATAAATTGCAGTGTCGCCATGGGGGTGCAGTTTGCCCATCACTTCGCCGACGACCCGCGCTGACTTCACGTGACCGCGGTCTGGGCGCAAGCCCATCTCAGCCATTTGATACAGGATGCGCCGCTGAACCGGCTTGAGCCCGTCGCGCGCATCGGGGAGGGCCCGTGAGTAGATGACCGAGTACGCGTATTCCAGGAACGAGCCCTGCATCTCATCGGCGAGGTCGACATCGTCGATGCGTTCGCCATCGATTGCGAGTGCGGGGCTGAGTGCGTTGGCGGGGGCGGATTCGACACCCGGGTCGCGTGGGTCAATGGGTTCGGAGCCGCCGGAGCGGGAGGGGGCAGAGGCAGTCATAAGATGGCCCCATGTTACCGGCGCCGCGCGTCGACACCCCGTCACTGGCCGACGTGTTGACGGGAGCTTTTTCTTCAATTGTGGGCGAGCCACACGTCCTGGCTCTTCCGGGTGTTCGCAGTGCCGCTGTCATTTTGGTGGATGGCCTAGGCATGTCTGCCCTGCAACGACGTGCGGGTCATGCCCGCAGACTGCTTGCGGCGATTCCGTCAGCGGGTGGTGTGATCGACAGTGGCTTTCCGACGACGACTGCCTCAGCACTTGCCACGCTGACGACAGGTCGCCCGGCCGGTCAACACGGCTTGGTTGGGTACAGCGTTTTCGACCGCGCCGCAGACCGCGTCGTGAATCAGCTCACAGGGTGGGATGCGGGCATGCGGCCCTCCGAGTGGCAACCGCTGGAGACGGTGTTCGAGACTGCGGTGGCCTGCAGCATTGATGCCGTGGTGGTGGCTGCAGAGCGGTTTCGGCACACCGGGTTCACCGATGCCGTCTTGCGGGGCGCCCGCTTCGTGTCACGCGAATCGATTGTTGATCGCATTGCGGCTGCCGTTGCGCTGCTCCAGGGAAGCGAGCGTGCCCTGGTCTACGTCTACATTCCGGAGCTCGACAAAGTCGGGCACTCACAGGGGTGTGAGTCGGATGCGTGGACACATCGTTTAGAAGAGCTCGATTCAGCCCTTGCTGAGGTGGAGCACGGCCTGCCGCGCGACGCGGGCGTGTTATTGACGGCCGACCACGGCATGCTCGACGTTGCCCCTCATCGTCGCATCGTGATCGATGCTGAGAGCGCACTGTGGCACGACGTGCGCCACGTCGCTGGAGAGCCCCGTTGCCTCCATCTTCAGGTCGAGCACCGCGAGGGTAGGAGCGACACCGCCGTCGCCGTTCGAGACCGCTGGCGTGAAGCCGAGGGGTCACGCTCGTGGGTTGTCACCCGCGATGAGGCCATCGACGCTGGCTGGTTTGGCCCGGTGTCAGACGGCGTGCGCTCTCGCATAGGGAATGTCATTGTCGCGGCGCGAGCACAGGTGGCCTACTACGACGGGCGCGTAGCAACTGCCCGCTCGCTCGCGATGGTCGGCCAACACGGCTCATTCAGCCCTGAAGAGGTGCGAGTACCTCTGGCGCGCTGGGGTGCCTACGCGATCTAGATCGTTGTGCTGTCACTGCAACCGGGCTACCGCCGGGCGGGAGCAGCGCGGTTAGGACCGACCGCAGGCCGGCTACAGCCGCCTTACAGAGGGTCTTCGTCGCCCCGCGCGCCGAAGACGATGTCATCCCAGCTCGGCATCGGAGTGCGGCCGCGCCGAGAGCTCACTTTGCCGGCGGTGTCTGAGTTTTCGCCGGCGTCGGCCGGGTCATCGGCACCGGCTGAGCCCCAGCCTCGCGTTTCGAGTGCGTCTGTGCCATCGGTGCCCGAGCCTTCGGTACTCGACCCGTCAGTGTCGGCGCGTGGATAGTCGAGGGGAACATCGATGACCCGAATTGTGCCCGTGGACGGATATCCGTCGAGACCGCCGCCGTTGAGACCAGCACTGTTGAGACCAGCACTGTTGAGACCAGCACGGTTCAGATCGTCGGTGTCGAGACCGCCGGGAGCGTTTTCGCGTTCGCCGCGTCGCCGGCGGAGGGCCTCCAGCAGGTCTGCTGTGTGACCGAGGCCCTCGGATACGGCAGCCTCGTCATCACTCGTTCGCGCGAACGCACGTTCGCGCGGGGGTTCACCCTCGGACGCTGAAAGCGTCACTCGAAGAGCGATAGCTGGCGCGAACGCACCACTGTCGAAGCGACGGGACGTCTCTTCTTCGGCCGGTACCGCGCGCAGCCGAGGCAGGACGGGCGCTGGTTCTTCGCTGCGCTGAGACAGCGACTGCGCTTCGTGATTGCTCGGGGCTAATGTCGACCGCTTGGGATCAAAGTTCCACACGGCGGTGCGTGCGATGTCTTTGTCGGTGAAACTCACGGAGACGATCCAGAGCGCATCTTTTTTGCGGCTGTCCCAGCGCACATCGCTGGCGTCGAGTTCTCCGAGCCGGTAGTCGATCACCGAGCCGAAGGTGCCGTTGCCTGCGGCTTCGGTTTCTGCCGCGACGGCGACAGCAACGGTTCGGGCAGCGGTGATCACGTAGTCGCGCTCGGCCAAGACGGGGCCTTCGAACCGCTGGATGTACTCCAGCGGTTCACCCGTCTGTTTGGCGACGTCGGCCGCAGTCAATCCCTGGCGAATGAGCGACTGCACTTCTCTTGGGCCAACGCGGTGCGGGGCGGGGGCGGCTGGTCGGTTTTGCCGAAGCGCCGTGTGCAACGCTTCGGTGACGGGTACACGAAAACGCGTTCCGCTTTCCGATACGACGACGAGGGCGCCGTTTTCTACGCCGATTACTGTGAGCTCGTCCATGGCTTATGCCCTTCCGTCATGGGACCGTGCCGTCAGCATCGCACGGGTGGGGGAGTTCGCCCGGGAATGCGGCGGGCGTGCCGAAAGTTGGTGTCACCGGAGGGCAAGTTGTTAACATTCTGGGCGCGTTTGCGTTTCTTGCCCCCATCCTGCAAACTGTGCGCGCCGAATACGGCCGATGACAAGAGATGAGAAGTGGACTGGCATGGCTACGGACTACGACGCCCCACGCAAGACTGACGAAGATACCGACTCCATTCAGGCCCTGCAAGAGCGCGTCCCCGACAAGTTGTCGGGTGTTGTTGATGTGGATGATTCCGACAATCCCGGGTTTGAGCTCGGCGGCGACGACCTCGCTGACCTCGATCTTGACGTCGTGGTTTTGCCGGCGCAGGACGACGAGTTCACCTGCGTGAGTTGCTTTTTGGTCAAGCACCGCTCGCAGCTTGATCACGTCGTGAAGCTCGGCTCGGTTTGCCGGGAGTGCGGTCTCTAGCTCTCGCGCTTCCCAGCCCTCTAGCTCCGCTGTTCGGTGCTGTGCGGCTTTCCTCGCAGCTGTTCAGCGGCGATAGCCTCTGCCAATTGCTCGGGACGTCGAGTCGATACGAGCCAGTACGGCGCGGGGTCGTCAGCGTCGGTGAGCGTGATCAGCAGGGCCGGGACGATATCGGGGCGCAGCACGAGAAAGGCTCGCGCATCGAGGTCGCGTCCCTTCGCCCAGCGGGCGTCTTCGCCGCGGTACGTCGTGGTGGTGCCGACGAGCGTGACGGGCACGCGCGCGGCCCCGGCACGCAGTGTGCCCCCACTCACTTCAAGAATCGGGGCTGTTCCTGCGGCAGCCGCGACTACACCGGCGGCCAACACCACTCCAACGACCACTCCAACGAGCAGGTTGATCGGAGCAAAGGTCAACATGCTGGCGGGTATTGCGAGTGCGGCAATGAGCGCGATCCAGGGGGCAGGCCACAGGCGCTCGCGGTATGACTCCATGTGTCCATTCGATCATGCATTAGCCTCGTCAGATGTCGGGAACCGTTGAAGTGCTGATCACAGGGCCGTCGATTCCCACCTATGCGCACCCTGGTGACGCGGGTGCTGACCTCTTTGCCGCCGAGCCAGCGAACCTCGGCCCGGGCGAGCGTTTCACAGTTGGTACGGGGACTGCCATTGCGCTGCCGCATGGCTTTGCCGCTTTCGTTGTTCCGCGCAGCGGTCTGGCGGCACAACACGGCATCACGATCGTGAACTCTCCCGGAACCATTGACGCCGGATACCGAGGCGAGATTCGTGTGACTCTGTTGAACACTGATACTCAGGCGACTTTTCGCGTCGAGGTGGGTGATCGTATCGCTCAGCTCATCGTCTGGCCCGTTGCTCAAGCGCAGTTCGTGCCCGTCGAGGCGCTGCCCGGTTCGCACCGTGGTGAGCGGGGCTTCGGCTCAACGGGCTACCGTGAAATGCCCACCGAAGGAGGCTCACAGTGACTGACACGTCGACTGGAGAAATAGCCCTACCCGATGACTCGAAGTCAGCGCCGGATGACCGTGCTGAGAATGGTCCGCTCGACGAGAGCGAAGCAAACGCTGTGCGGCCGTACGTAGACCTCGGCGGCATCAAGCTCATTCCCCGCGAGGGGCTGCAGTTGCGACTTGAAATCGAAGAGGGCACTAAACGCGTCGTCGCCGTTGGCATCGACTTTGGGGGCTCGACCCTCCAGATTCAGCCCTTCGCCGCGCCGCGATCAAGCGGGCTGTGGCATGAAATTCGGGCTCAAATCGTCGAGCAGGTGCGTTCGCAGGGCGGCGAGACCCAAGCTCGAGAGGGCGCTTTCGGTCCTGAGATTGTCGCCCGCATACCTGTCACGGGTGGTGACGCAGGCGCAACCCGCATCGCACGCTTTGTCGGCGTTGACGGGCCGCGCTGGTTTTTACGCGGCGTCATCGCCGGTCAAGGCGCCATCGACGCCCAAGCCGCGGCAGCAATCGACGACGTTTTTCGCAGCATCGTCGTGGTGCGGGGTAGTACACCGATGCCACCGCGTGATCTGATCCCTCTGCATATTCCCCAGGGCGCAACCCAGACCACGCCAGCGGCCGAGGGGTTGGCAACGCCGGTATGACTAACCCAGGTGTCAACCACCCGGTGAACGACGACGACGCGGCACCTGAGTCGAACGCACTCACCGGGGTGGGCGCCGATGCCGGGGTCGAGTTTCGCGAGGCTTTGACTGCCGCTGCCCGGCGCTCAGGGCTCGGTCGTGTCACGCCGGGGGAGCAACCGACTGCCCATGCTCTGTGGGGCGCAGTGGGCGGTGTTCGTGGCCTGATCGAAGCGTTGCTTCCGGGCTTCTTGTTTCTCGTCGTCTTCACGGTGACCGGCGAGGTCGCGCCGTCTGTACTCATCCCCGTTGGTGTCGCCGTGCTGTTTGTGCTTATCCGCGCGATTTCGCGCACCCCGATCATGCCGGCGGCTGTCGGTTTAGCAGGAATCGCGCTGTCTGCTGGGCTCGCGCTGTGGACGGGCCGTGCCGAAGAAAACTTTCTGCTCGGGTTTGTTATCAACAGCGTGTGGCTTCTTGCCCTGGTCACCAGCTTGCTCGTTCGGCGCCCTCTGATCGGTGTCATCGTGGGGCTTCTTACGGGTGACACCCAGTGGCGCAGTGATGCTGCGAAACGCGCTGTACTGACGGTGGTGACTTGGCTCTGGGTGGCACTGTTTGCAATGCGTCTAGGAGTGCAAGTGCCGCTCTACCTGGCCGAACAAGCCGGCGCGCTGGCGGCCACCAAGCTCGTCATGGGGCTGCCGCTATACGCCGCAGTTCTCTGGGTGACGTGGCTCATGGTGCGGGCGACGTACCCACGTCGCACCCAGTGAAGTGTTAGGCTGATTTATCTCGACATCGAGATAGTTTGAGGCGGATAGACTCACTCTCACACGATAAGTCTGCGTGAATCGGCCCGTACCACTAGCCCTGTTTCATCTTGAGGAGCCAGCGTGTCCACAGTTAATAGTTTTCAGGCCCTCGACACCCTGTCGGTTTCTGGCACGGACTACCAGGTCTTTCGCATCGATGCAGTTGACGGCTTTCAAACCCTGCCGTTCAGCCTCAAAGTGTTGCTTGAGAACCTGCTGCGCACTGAAGACGGCGCTAACGTCACCGCCGCGCAGATTCGTGCGCTCGGGTCATGGAATCCCGAGGCCGAGCCAGACACCGAAATTCAGTTCACGCCCGCTCGCGTCGTGATGCAAGACTTCACCGGCGTGCCCTGCATCGTCGACCTGGCCACCATGCGCGAAGCCGTGGAAGCACTCGGCGGTGACCCGCACAAGATCAACCCGCTCGCCCCGGCTGAGCTCGTCATCGACCACTCAGTGATCGCTGACCTGTTCGGTACTGCCGACGCGCTTGAGCGCAATGTTGAAATCGAGTACGAGCGCAACGGTGAGCGGTACCAATTTTTGCGCTGGGGCCAGACCGCGTTTGACGACTTCAAGGTGGTGCCCCCGGGCACCGGAATCGTGCACCAGGTCAACATCGAACATCTGGCAAAGGTTACGTACACGCGAGAGATCGACGGGGTTCTTCGGGCTTATCCCGACACCTGCGTGGGAACGGACTCGCACACCACGATGGTCAACGGTCTTGGAATTCTGGGCTGGGGCGTGGGCGGCATTGAAGCGGAGGCCGCCATGCTGGGCCAGTCGGTGTCGATGCTCATTCCGAAGGTCGTCGGATTCAAGCTCAGCGGGGTCATTCCGACAGGCGTCACGGCGACTGACGTAGTGCTCACCATCACCGAGATGCTGCGGCATCACGGCGTGGTCGGCAAATTTGTCGAGTTCTACGGGGCAGGTGTGAGTGCTGTGCCGCTCGCTAATCGCGCCACCATCGGCAACATGAGCCCAGAATTCGGCTCGACCGCGGCGATGTTCCCGATCGATGACGTCACGCTCGATTATCTGCGTCTGACCGGCCGCAGCGAGAGTCAGGTGGCCCTGGTTGAGGCCTACAGTAAGCTGCAGTCCCTGTGGCATGACCCCTCGATCGAGCCGCGTTTTAGCGAGTATCTCGAGCTCGATCTTTCGACCGTGGTGCCCTCAATCGCTGGCCCCAAGCGGCCACAAGACCGCATCGAACTCACCAACGCCAAGTCAGCTTTCGAGAAGGTGCTGGTCGACTACGCATCACCTGTCGCGGTTGGGTTCGCGCCGAAAAATAAGAGCGCTGACGAGGGCTCCGATCTAGGCCTTCCCGTTCGGCACCGATCGCACGCCCCGTCGTCAGCGTCGAACCCGGTCGAGGTCACCGTCGGTAGCGACCACTTCACTCTCGACCATGGCGCCGTCACTATTGCCGCAATCACCTCGTGCACCAACACCTCAAACCCCTCGGTGATGCTCGCTGCCGGACTGCTGGCGCGCAACGCCGTACGAAAAGGCCTCACCGTGAAGCCCTGGGTGAAGACCACCCTGGCTCCGGGCTCGAAGGTGGTCACCGACTACTACGAGAAGGCCGGGCTCACCGACGACCTCGAAGCGTTGGGCTTCTACACCGTGGGTTATGGCTGCACCACGTGCATCGGTAATTCGGGGCCTTTGGCCGACGAAATCTCGGCGGCAATCAACGATAAGGACCTTGCTGTCACCGCCGTTCTCTCGGGTAATCGCAACTTCGAGGGTCGCATCAACCCCGATGTGAAGATGAACTACCTGGCGAGCCCTCCGCTCGTCATCGCCTACGCACTCGCCGGGTCGATGAACTTCGACTTTGAGGCTGACTCTTTGGGCACAGACACTCACGGCCACGACGTCTACCTGCGCGACATTTGGCCCGATGCTGCTGAGGTGCAGTCGACGATCGATTCGTCGATCAACACGGGCATGTTCACCCATCAGTACGCGTCGGTGTTCGAGGGCGATGAGCGCTGGCGTTCACTGCCGACCCCCGACGGGGCCACTTTCGAATGGGATCCCGAGTCGACCTACGTGCGCAAACCCCCGTACTTCGACGGAATGACGATGGAGACCACGCCGGTCACCGATATTGTCGGAGCGCGCGTTTTGGCCAAACTGGGTGACTCGGTGACCACTGACCACATCAGCCCCGCCGGTTCGATCAAGGGTGACTCGCCCGCAGGGCAATATCTGACCAGTCACGGTGTCGACCGCAAGGACTTCAATTCGTACGGGTCGCGGCGCGGTAACCACGAGGTGATGATTCGCGGAACCTTTGCGAATATTCGCCTGCGCAATCAACTTTTGAGTGCCGCCAATGATGGTGCCGGCGTTGAGGGTGGCTTCACGCGTGATTTCACGACGCCGGATGCCCCGCAATCGTTCATTTATGACGCGAGCATCAACTACCAGGCAGCCGGGGTTCCTCTGGTGATCCTCGCCGGCAAAGAGTACGGGTCAGGTTCCAGCCGAGACTGGGCTGCCAAGGGCACCAGTTTGCTGGGGGTGACCGCAGTTGTCGCAGAGAGCTTTGAGCGCATCCACCGGTCGAACCTGATCGGCATGGGCGTGATTCCGTTGCAGTTTGTCGCCGGCCAGTCGGCCGACACGCTGGGGCTCGACGGTACTGAGATCGTGTCAATCTCGGGTATCACTGAGCTCAATTCTGGATCCACGCCCCGCACCGTCTCAGTGGTGGCGTCGCCGAGTGCACATTCGCCCGCGGGTAAGCAGAGCATTGAGTTCGATGCGGTCGTACGCATCGACACGCCCGGCGAAGCGGATTACTACCGAAACGGCGGCATTTTGCAATACGTGTTGCGCAGTCTGGTCTAAGTAGCGCGCGTGCGCGCAAAGCCCGGAACGACCGGCGAAAGCACAGCGACAGGCGGTTGTTGACGGGGTCGATCACCACCGGTCCCGGTTACGATTGTGGGATGTCTTTGCTCGCCGCTCTTCACACCCCACGAGACCTCGACGCACTCAGCGACTCCCAGCTCGTTGAACTGGCAGCAGAGATTCGACGCTTTCTGGTAACAGAGGTGTCGAAAACCGGTGGACACTTGGGGCCAAACCTTGGCGTGGTTGAGCTGACCGTCGGCATTCACCGTGTTTTCGATTCACCGCGTGACGCGATTGTGTGGGATACCGGGCACCAGTCGTACGTACACAAGCTGCTGACTGGGCGGCAAGATTTCTCTCGCCTGCGGCAGAAGGGCGGGCTTGCCGGCTACCCGCAACGCTCCGAAAGTGAACACGACATCGTCGAAAGTTCTCACGCCTCGAGCTCACTGAGTTGGGCTGACGGCATTTCTCGCGCCTACGCGATGACTGGCCAGGATGACCGACACGTGATCGCCGTGGTGGGCGACGGTGCCCTCACCGGCGGTATGACGTGGGAAGCGCTCAACAACATCAGCGACGACAACAGTCGTAACCTCGTCATTGTTGTCAACGACAACGGCCGCTCCTACGCCCCCACCATTGGCGGTATGGCCAGATTTCTTTCCACGGTGCGCACTCGGCGCTCATACTCGCGGTTTCGACGTCAAACAGAGCGCGCATTCGGGTTATTCGGTGGCCCGGGAAGAGCGGTTCACCGCGGTATTCGGGGTGGCTTGCACGGCTTCCTATCGCGCTTCACGAACAACGAAGCGCTGTACAGCAACCTCGACATCAAGTACATCGGCCCGATTGATGGGCATGATCTCAAAGACGTTGAACGCGCGCTGCGTCAAGCCAAGGCGCACGGCGCGCCCGTCATCGTGCACGCGATCACAGAAAAAGGCAAGGGCTACGAGCCAGCCCTGGCTGACGTAGCCGACCAGTTTCACGCCGTCGGTCAGATTGACCCTGAGACGGGGGAGTCGCTGGAGCAGGCGGGCCGAGTCTCGTGGACCTCCGTTTTTTCGGAAGAGATCGTGCGACTCGCCGACAGCGACCGCCGTATCGTCGGGATGACCGCAGCAATGCTGCGACCAACCGGGTTGCACAAGCTTGCCGAAAAGTATCCCGACCGCATCATCGATGTCGGAATCGCAGAACAGCACGCGGTGACCTCCGCCGCGGGTTTGGCGTACGGCGGTATGCATCCCGTCATCGCCGTGTACGCCACCTTCATCAACCGCGCTTTCGATCAGGTGTTAATGGATGTGGCCCTGCACAAGGCCGGTGTCACGTTCGTGCTCGACCGCGCCGGGGTGACCGGGCCTGATGGCGCCAGCCACCACGGCATGTGGGATCTCGCAATCTTGCAGGTGGTGCCGAACATTCGACTCGCGGCCCCGCGCGATGCGACTCGACTTCGTGAAGAGCTCGCCGAAGCTGTCGCCGTCGATGATGCACCCACGGTTGTGCGATTTCCGAAGGGATCAGTGGGGGTCGAACTAGACGCGGTGCGGCGTACCCACGATGGCGTCGACGTGCTCCGCGAGGCCGCCCACAAAGACGTTCTTATCGTGACCGTTGGCCCAATGGCAAAGATGGGTCTCGAGGTTGCGGAGCGCCTGGCAGATCAGGGGATCGGTGCCACAGTGGTCGACCCTCGCTGGGTGGTACCCGTGCCGACCAGCATCGTGGATCTTGCGCGTGAGCATCGCATTGTGGTGAGCATCGAAGACGGAATTCGGGTGGGTGGCATCGGCACGCGCATTCGTCAAGATTTGCGCGCGGCCGGTGTCGACACGGCCGTTGATGAGCTGGGGCTGCCTGACGAGTTTCTCGAGCACGCTACGCGCGACGAGATCCTCGAGCGTGTGGGCCTCACTTCACAGGCGATCGCCCGAGACCTGGTGGCTCAGGTTCTTGGCACGCGCATCCCTGTCGCAAGACCACTGCCGGAGGAACGCGGCGTGACCGCCGACCAGGATGAACGCGCGCTTTAGTCTCGGAGCCGGTTCAGCGGATGCCCCGAATGCGAGGTTCGTGAAACGTTGAGTCGAATGCCCGCTGTGAGGCGCCCACGCGGTCAAGGAACGGCGTCACGCCGCCCATCTGAAACGGCCAACCTGCCCCAAGAATCATGCACAGGTCGATGTCGTCAGCCGCCGCAACTACTCCGTCGTTGAGCATGCGGTGAATTTCGTCAGCCAGACCGTTTTCCAGCCGCGCGGTGAGTTGTTCGACGGTGTACGGCTGAGCACCCTCAGGGCGATGCTTGGCAACGATCGCGATGGCTTTTTTGTCGATGCCCTTCGGGTGACCTTTCGCATCTTTGTCGAGCAGGATCCCGGCATCGGCCAGTTCGTGCAGGGCGGCCGACTCGAAGAAGCGGTCAGGAAAAGCCGTGTGATGAGTATCGAGAACGTGCGCACCCACCTTGAGCCCGACCAAGTCGAGCAGCACAAACGGATCCATCGGCAGCCCGAAGTGACGCTGAGCCACGACAACCGTTTCGAACGGTGTACCGAGTTCGACGGCGTGCATGGCCTCACCGAGCACCTTGGCAAGAATCCGGTTGACCACAAACCCCGGGGTATCAGCGGTAATGACAGCGTTTTTTCTCAGTTTCTGCGCCGTGGCCATTGCCGTGGCAAGTGTGGCGCCATCGGTGGCCGGAGTTTTAACCACTTCGATGAGTGGCATGACTGCGACGGGGTTGAAGAAGTGAAACCCGACCACGCGTTCGGGGTGCAACAGTTTCGCGCCGATCTGCTCGACCGGCAGCGATGAGGTGTTTGTGGCGAGCACGGCCTCGGGCGAGATGTATTTCTCTACTTCGGCGAACACCTTTTGCTTGATCGAGAGTTCTTCAAAGACGGCTTCGATTACCCAGTCGCAGTCGGCAAAGTCGGCTTTGTCGATAGTTCCTGAGAGGAGTGCGCGCAAGCGGTTGCCCTCGTCGGCGTCGATTCGCCCCTTCGTTTCAAGCTCCGCGATTTCACTGCGAATGTAGTCGAGTCCCTTATCGACGCGCGCCTGGTCGAGGTCGGTGATGACGACCGGCACCTGAAGACGGCGCAAGAACAGCAGAGCAAACTGGCTGGCCATCAGGCCGGCGCCGAGCACGCCCACCTTTGTCACCTTTTTGGCGAGTGACTTGTCGGGTGCTCCGGCCGGCTTTTTGGCCCGTTTTTGCACCAGATTGAAGGCGTAGATGGATGCTCGAAACTGGTCGCCCGCCACGAGGTCGGCTAAGGCTGTGTCTTCGGCGGCAAAGCCCTCGGCTTTGGTGCTGTTCTTGGCGGCCGCGAGAAGCGCAAGGGCGGCGTAGGGCGATTTTGCGACCGTGCCAAGGCGTTTCTCGAGGGTTTTGCGCGCAATGCCGATTGCTATGTCCCACTTCACTGCTCGCTCAAGTTTGCCGGGTTCATTCGGTCGCTTCACTTTCACCGCGCCCGTCAGCACACTGTCAGCCCAGCGGATGGAGTCTTCTAAAAAGTTCGCTGGCGCGAGCAGAGCGTCGGCCATGCCGAGCGCGAAGGCTTCCGACGCTGTTAAGGTGCGGTTGTTCTTAAGCGGGTTTTCAATGACTACTTTGAGCGCGTTCTCGATACCAATGAGGTTGGGCAACAGCCAGGCCCCGCCCCAGCCTGGGATGATTCCGAGAAACACCTCGGGTAACGCCAGGGCGGCCGCGCTCGAGTCGAGCGTGCGGTAATCGCAGTTGAGGGCAATCTCGACGCCACCGCCCAGAGCAAGACCATTGATGAAACAAAATGACGGAATCCCGAGCTCGCCCAGTTTGCCCAGCGCGTAATGCCCCAGCTGTGCCATCTGCAGGCCTGCTTCGTAGCTGGGAATGCTGCCAACCTGCGACAGGTCAGCACCCGCGGCAAGAATAAACGGCTTACCGGTGATGGCGAGAGCGCGAATCTCTCCTGCGGCGGCTCGCTCTTTTTGTGCGTCGAGAACACTGGCGAGTTGGATGAGGCCTTCGGGGCCGAGGGTGCTTGGCCGGGTGTGGTCGCGCCCATTGTCGAGGGTGATGAGGGCGAGTATGCCGCCGCTGGGCAGTGACACATCGCGCACAAAGCTGTGCGTGATGATTTCTTCACCCTTGCCGAGGGCCCGCAGCGCCTCGAACTGGTCTGCGGAGTACTGCTCGACTGCGCTGGAGGTACGTGCCACGGTTAAGCCTTCTTTCCGGTGTAGTGCGGGTTCTCCCAGATGACGCTGCCGCCTTGACCAAGCCCGACACACATCGCGGTGAGGCCGTAGCGAACACTGGGCTGCTCTTCAAACTGGCGGGCAAGCTGAATCATGAGGCGTACCCCTGAACTGGCGAGTGGGTGCCCGAGCGCGATTGCGCCGCCCCACGGGTTGACGCGCGGATCGTCGTCGTCGATGCCGAAGTGGTCGAGCAAGCTCAGTACCTGCACGGCGAATGCTTCGTTGAGCTCGAACGCGCCGATGTCGCTAATGGTCAGGCCCGCTTTGCGGAGCGCCTTCTCGGTTGACGGAATCGGGCCGAGCCCCATGACCTCGGGCGCGACACCCGCGTAGGCAAAGCTCACCATGCGCATCTTCGTGGTGAGCCCGAGTTCGCGTGCGGCGTCGGCGCTCGCAAGAAGGCTCACCGTGGCACCGTCGGTCAGCGGTGAGGCGTTGCCTGCGCTCACGCGGCCGTGAGGCCGAAAGGGTGTTTTGAGGCCGGCAAGGGCCTCCATCGTTGTTCCTGGGCGCAGCCCTTCGTCGGTGACGGCCAGACCGTATCCTGCCTCACTGCGCAGCGCGACCGGGACGAGGTCGGGCTGAATTTTGCCCGCTGCGTAGGCGGCTGCCACTTTCTGCTGGCTGCGCATACCAAAACGGTCAGCGCGTTCTTTCGTAAGCGCCGGAAAACGGTCGTGCAGGCGCTCAGCGGTGAGGCCCATGTTGAGGGCATCGCCGCTGACCAGCTTCTCGGCAAGAAATCGCGGGTTGGGGTCGGCATCGAACCCCATCGGGTGGCGACCCATGTGCTCGACCCCGCCGGCGATGGCGACGTCGTAGGCACCGAAAGCGATACCCCCGGCCAGGGTCGTAACCGACGTCATGGCGCCCGCACACATGCGGTCAATCGCGAAGCCCGGAACACTCAAGGGCAAGCCCGCGAGAATGGCGGCCGTGCGCCCCAGAGTCAAGCCCTGATCGCCCTGCTGGGTGGTTGCCGCAATCGCCACGTCGTCGACGCGATCGGGCGGCAGTGAGGGGTTTCGCTCGAGAAGACCGATCATGGCTTTGACGATGAGATCGTCAGCACGAGTGTTCCAGTACATGCCCTTCTCGCCCGCGCGGCCAAAGGGGGTGCGAACCCCGTCTACGAATACGACGTCGGCTCGTTCTGTCACAGTGGTGCCTCCTGATAGAGATGATCTGCCACCCAGCCTAGGCAGGTCTGCGCCAGGGTGGGTCAGCCCTGCGTGTTTCTACGAACCAGACTCTGGGCCGTCGATCGGCTCTTGGAGTGCCTCAACAAAGGCTTCGGCGATCATTTGTGCGGTGGCGTCAATCTGCCAGGGCCGTGCACCCAGTTCGGCCATGGCGTGCGCAATGCTCGCCACGTCGAAGTGTTCTGGGGGCATCCAGCACAAACGACGCACATGATCAGGTGTCAGCAGGTTTTCGGCAGGAAGATCACGTTCGCCGGCAATGTCCTGCAGGCGCAGTCGTATGAGTCGGTAGCGTCGGTCAGCCTCGGGGTTACGGTCAGCCCATGA
>Ga0222708_1000102_pt1 | contig 25321 bp, 23 predicted proteins | sample AntAcemetage1576_FD_179806 | JGI IMG/M metagenome (GOLD analysis project Ga0222708, IMG submission 179806) | Saline water microbial communities from Ace Lake, Antarctica - #1576 | ecosystem: Environmental > Aquatic > Non-marine Saline and Alkaline > Saline | place: Antarctica: Ace Lake... | reverse complement strand
CCTGCGCGCGGAGAAACGGTGACCAGTGGAGCGGCAGGCTCAGGCACGGGTGGGTGAGCAGTGGTGGCGACCAAGTCGGCTGCCGGCGCAGACGCAGCGTCGTGCGCAGAGGAGTTTTCGGCATCGGCATCGACATCGACAAGCAGCGCCTGCACGTCTTGGCGTACGATCCGACCGCCGGGGCCGGTGCCGCGCACTCCGTTGAGAGAGAGCCCCCGCTCCCGTGCAAGCCGACGTACGAGCGGGCTGACGAACTGGCGAACACTCAAGTCGATGTCGGTTGTGGCAGAAGTGTCAGCAGGAGTCGCCGCAGCATCAGGTGAAGGTGTAGCGACCATCGCCGGGGGCGCTGCGGCGTCGGAGGCGGGTGCCAGCTCTCCAGCCTCGCCGACTATGGCGATGGGCGCGCCGACGTCAACGGCGTCACCCTCTTTAATCAGAAGCTCAAGGACAGTACCAGCCGTCTCAGCCATGTACTCGACGACAGCTTTCTCAGTCTCGATCTCGGCAAGGGGTTGACCTACAGCAACGCTGTCGCCGGGGGCAACGAGCCACTTCTGCACAGCAGCTTCGGTGACGTTCGCCAGCACCTCGGGCATGCGAATGGTCGTCGACATCAGGATGCCCCACCGGAATTTGCCACGACGGTTTCAAGTGCGACGACAATCTCTTCGCATCCGGCGATGGCGGCACGCTCAAGCACACGCGAGATCGACGGTGACGACTCTTCGCCAGTCACCCGCTGAACGGGCTGATCGAGCCAGTCAAAGAAGCGACGATGAATCTCATCAGACAGCCAGCCACCATAGGAAGTACCCAACGCGCCCTGCTCCACGATCAGCACGGCGTTGGTCTTCTTCACGCTTTCTTCGATGGTCGCCCAGTCGATAGACGCACGGTCGAGCCACCGCAGGTCGATCAATTCAGCATCGATGCCCGTCTGCTCGATGGCCTCTAAGCTGCGTTTCACCATCGATAGATAACTGATGACCGTCACAGCCGAACCTGTGCGGCGTACCGCGGCAGTGCCCGGCAAAATGATGTAGTCAAGGTCATCGGCGATGATCTCGTCTTGCTCGAGGTAGAGGTCGACGTGCTCGATGACAAGGACGGGGTCTTGTAGGGCAAGGGCTGCGTTCATGAGCCCGACGTAGTCAGCCGCGCACGAGGGTGCGACGATGCGCCAGCCGGGGCTTGTCGCGAAAACGCCTGCAGGGTCCATCAGGTGTTGTGAACCGTAGCCCGAGCCCATCGCGATTTTGGTGCGCAATACCAATGGCACCGCGTTTTCGCCACCGAACATGTGTCGCGCTTTGCCCACCTGGTTGAAAACCTGGTCGGCTGCTACCCACATGAAGTCGGGGTACATGAACTCAACAACGGGCCGGTATCGACCGTCAAGAGCGAGACCACCCCCGAGGCCCATGAACGCGTTTTCGCTGATCGGAGTGCCCAGAACTCTGCCCGGAAAAGCGTCGGCTAGACCCTTAGTTGCCCCGTTTGTGCCGCCTTTGAGACGGTGGATGTCCTCCCCCAGCACCACAATGCGCTCGTCCTGCTCCATCCGACGCTCCATCACCGCGGCGATGGCATCGACAAACTTGCTCGGCTGGCGTGGTGCGTCGGAGTTGCTCGGGTCGAGCGCGCGCAAGCCGCCGAGCTCGCTCGCGTCACCCCGCACGCCCACGTTGACGAAGTCGGTGTTGGGCCACAGCTCGGGGCGAATACGCCGGCGGCCCTGCTTTTCGGGGTCGGCTTCGAGCAGTTCAGCGGTGGCCGCTTCCATGGCCGCGAGGGCTTGAGCCCGCACACGCTCGACGCCAGCCTGATCAATGAGGCCGAGCGTGATCATTTCGGTGGCGACGCGGTCGAGCGGGTCACGCTTCTTCCATGCCTGCTCTTCTTCTTTGCTTCGGTAGCCGAAAGCGCTGCCCGGGTAGGGGCCGTTCTGATGAAAGAAGCGGTAGACCTCAACCTCGATGACGGCTGGTCCGCCGCCTGAGCGCATGACTTCAGCCGCCTGCTGTGTCGCCAGATGCACGGCGAGGGGATCCATTCCGTCGACGCGCCAGCAGGGAATGCCGAACCCTTGCCCCCGCACTGAGAGACGAGTGTCGGCGACAGCTTCTTCGATGCGCGTGGCGACCGCGTAAAAGTTATTTTCAATGAAGAAGGCGATGGGGAGCTTCCACGCCGCCGCGAGGTTCATCGACTCGAGTACGGAGCCAATCTGTGCGGCACCATCGCCGAAGTAGTTAATGGTGAGGTCGGTCGTACCCGCATGCTTTTGGGCCCAGGCATTGCCGGTGGCCATCGGTGTGCCGCCGCCGACAATGGCATTGGTACCAAGCGCGCCGGCTTCGAACCACTGTAGGTGCATGGAGCCGCCTCGGCCGCGACAGTAACCCTGAGCGAGTCCGAGTATTTCGGCGAGAGTGCGCTGCAACACGGTCTGAATGTCGGCGGTCACGAGGGCGTCGAGGTCGTGAGCGCCGCCACTGACGTGGGTGAGCGCCTTGGCCAGAAACTGGTGGTGCCCTCGGTGTGAACCGTTGACCGCATCGCTGGAAGTGAGACCGATGATCGACCCAACCGCGCCGCCCTCTTGGCCGATAGACGAGTGTGCGGGGCCGTGCACCAACCCCTCCCCGGCGAGGTCGAGAACCCGCTCTTCGAAGGCACGAATGAGGTGTAGTTGACCGAGCATGCTGGCAAGCAGGGTCGGGTCTGCAGCTTTCCAGTCGGCTGCCGTGGTGCTGATTTCAACCCAGGGCGCGATCGTTTCCAAACGTCTTTGTTTCGGCATGCCCGTCACTGTACGCCGGATTGCATCCAATCTCAAGTACAAGGGGGCAATCTTGCGCGCAAATCAGTCGAAACAAGTAGAGTTGGATCCAGTTGGTATGAGGAGAGGAAACACACGTGGCACTACCCGCACTACGCGGTGTCGAGCACATCGGGTTCACGGTTCCCGACCTCAATGAAGCCGAGCGTTTTTTCGTCGACATCATCGGGTGCGAGCGCGTGTACTCGCTCGGCCCCTTCGAGAGGTCGGACGACGATTGGATGCGCGAGCACCTCAACGTCCACCCGCGCAGCATCATGCGCGAACTACGCTTTTTTCGATGCGGCCACGGCCCCAACTTCGAAGTCTTTGAGTGGGAGCCCGCAGATGGCCAAAGCCCCCAGCCACGCAACAGCGATATCGGCGGTCACCACCTCGCGTTCTACGTTGATGACTTCGACGCCGCGCTCGAATACTTGCGCGGCCACGGAGTCCGCATCCTCGGCGAACCCACCACGTCGCGCAATGCCAGCGAGGGTCAACGCTGGGTCTACTTCTTGAGCCCCTGGGGCATGCAGCTCGAGATTGTGAGTTACCCGAACGGCAAGGCATACGAGGCCGACTCTGACCTTCGCCTGTGGCACCCACGGGAGCCCAGCCAATGAGCGAGACCGCTGCACCGTTCCCTATGGCGCCCCAGACTCGTGATGGCAATGCCAGCATCCGCGTTGCTAGCGCTCTGCGTGAGGCCATTCTGTCGGGTGAGTACCCACCCGGAAGCCGACTCCTTCAGGAAGAGATCGCCGAACGCCTCGGTGCAAGTCGGGTGCCCGTGCGGGAGGCGCTCAAGGCACTCGAGGCTGACGGGCTCATCGTCGTCGTCGCCAACGCCGGTGCCTGGGTATCGAAACTGACGCTCGCCGAATGCGACGAGGTCTATCAAACGAGAGAGCGCGTGGAACCGCTGCTGCTGCGTTTTGCCGCCCCCGGCATTACCGAGCCTCTGCTCGATCACCTCGAGACACTCGCTGCCACCATGACCGAGACCGGCGACGTCGAAGAGTTTCTGCGGCTCGACCGCAGCTTTCACCTGTCTATGTACGAGCCCGCGACAACCTTCGTGCTGAGCGACCTCGTGCATCGGCTCTGGAACACGACGCAGCCCTACCGCCGCGCATACACACGGATGATGGACACCCACAGTCAGCGCATCGTTCACGACGAACACCACATGCTGATCACCGCGCTGCGGGAGCACGACATCGATAGCGCCGAACGCGTCCTCGAAGGGCACATTCGCCGCACCCGCTTGCGCCTCGCCGCGCATCCCGAGATCTTCGCCGATGACAACACGCCGACACGACAGAAGGGGCCCTCATGGCCATTGCAGTGATTAACCCAACAACCGGCATCACCGAACAGACGTTTGAGGCGCACGATGCGGCCGAAATTGAACGACGCCTCGCGGCCGCCGCGGCAGCCACCGCTGCGCTTCGTCGCTTGAGCTACACCGAGCGAGGGGTATGGATGCGCGCCGCCGCCGACATTCTTGAAGCGGAGGCGGAGCAGGTCGCCGTGATGATCACGCGCGAGATGGGTAAGCCGATTGCCCAATCTCGCGGTGAAGCGCTTAAGTGCGTCAAAAACATGAGGTTCTACGCCGAAAAGGCCGAGCATTTTCTTGCCGACGAGCCACTTGACGATCCCTCTTTAGTGGGCGCGAGTGCCGCCTGGGCCCGGTACGAGCCGCTCGGTGTCGTGCTCGCCGTCATGCCGTGGAACTACCCCTTCTGGCAGGTCATCCGTTTCGCGGCCCCGGCGCTCATGGCCGGCAACGCAGGCGTGCTCAAGCACGCGTCGAACGTGCCCGGATCTGCGCTCTACCTCGACACGCTGTTCACGCGGGGTGGGTTTCCTGAGGGGTCGTTCACGACGCTTCTGATCGGCGCCTCTGCTGTCGACGCGGTCATCGACGACCCGAGAGTGAAGGCCGTCACGCTCACCGGATCCGAGCCAGCGGGGCGTTCGGTCGGAATGCGCGCCGGAGCCCAGGTCAAGAAAGCCGTACTCGAGCTGGGTGGCTCTGACCCGTTCATCGTGATGCCGTCTGCTGACCTCGATGCGGCCGTGTCGACTGCTGTCACCGCGCGCATCAACAACAATGGGCAATCGTGCATCGCGGGCAAGCGCTTCATCGTGCACACCGACATCTATGAGGCCTTTGCCAAGAAGTTTGCCGTGGCCATGTCGGAGCTGACTGTGGGCGACCCGATGGACGAGTCGGTACAGGTCGGCCCGCTGGCGACGCGGAGCGGGCGCGATGAGCTCGCCGAGCTCGTCGATGACGCGGTCGCTCGCGGTGCCACGGTGCTCGTCGGCGGCTCGGCACTTCCAGGCGACGGCTGGTTTTATGCGCCGACCGTCGTTGCTGATCTGCCGGCCGACGCTCGCCTGGTCATGGAAGAGGCGTTTGGCCCGGTTGCAACGCTCTATCGAGTTGATGATGTAGCCGGAGCCGTCGCGATCGCTAACCAGACAACCTTTGGCCTCAGTTCCGCCGCGTGGACCAACGACCCGGATGAACAAGACCTTTTCTTGCGTGAACTGGATGCTGGCGCTGTGTTTCTCAATGGAATGACCATTTCCTACCCTGAGCTACCGTTCGGCGGCATCAAAGATTCGGGCTATGGGCGCGAACTAGCGGCCGCGGGCATTCGAGAGTTTTGCAATCTTAAGACAGTCTGGAAAGCGTAGGTTAGCCCAGACCGTGTAGCTGGTTCGCGGTGTTCGCGCTGGGGAATTGTGCCTCTGAGGAACCATCGAGCCGGTCAAGTACGAACCAGATGGCCTGCACCTCGATGTCAGTATCGTTCCAGAACCGATGCGGAATACTCGAGTCAAAGGCGATTGAGTCTCCTTCGTTGAGAAGGGCGGTTCCGAACCCCACTTGCACGTTGAGTGAACCCCGTACGATTACTCCGTATTCTCGACCGTTGTGTCGAACAAAGTCTTGCGGCGGCTCCGCACCGGGGGCGGGCGCATAGATTACGTCGATGAACTCCGCCTTCGATTCGGGTTTGGCGGTAAGTCGCTCCCAACGAGGGCCCGATGACAGACTGATGGTCGGCCGCTCCGGGCGGCGCAACACGATCCCAGCCTCTTCGAGCGAAGTGTCCATCGTGAGCGCTGCAAGGTCATCAGCCTGCAACGGTAGTGACTCGACGCCCCCGGGCACGACGGGTTCGAACAAGCTGTCCATGGATATACCGAGTTCATTCACGACGTTGTAGAGAGCTCGCACACTGAACGAGGCGAGGCCGCGCTCCACCTGAGAAACATGACTTGCGGAGACATCGACGCGACGAGACAGCTCACGAACGCTCACGCCGCGCTCCTCGCGGGCAAGCCTCAGGCGCTCGCCCACGACACCCCATTCACCTTCGTTGCTTGACACCGTCATAACTACCTTTCCGTGGCCATTTGCGTCATATCGCCCAGTTGTCGCACGAACCATTTCGGATGCCGAGCCTACTCGCTGCCGTTATCCCACACAGAACGACATGCGCGTCGCGGTTTCCGCGGTGGGGACGGATTCGTTCTGTGACGCACCACAATCTGGGGCCTTGTTGCAGATCTGGGCGTCGTGTGTAGTGTGGGACCCAACACTCAGGCGTTCGACTCGCTGCCGCAGGTAGAACGAGTTCGCCACGTCACACACCCGGGTCAACGACGACATCTGGAAGGCCGCTCTTCGCATGGACACCACGAGGCTCGCAGGAAAGCACGTTCTTATTACGGGCGCCGCCCAGGGCATGGGGGCGGCGGTTGGCAAGTACTACGCGGCACAGGGTGCCAAAGTGTGCCTGGGTGATGTGAATCTGGCGGGCGCTCAAGAGGTGGCGCAAGAAATCATTGCCGACGGTGGTGTTGCCACCGCGATCACTCTCGACGTGACAAAGCGAGCCGATGCGGTGGCTGCGGTGGCCCACACCGTCAAAGAATTCGGCAGCATCAACGTGTTGCTCAACAACGCCGGCATCAACAAGCCGCTGTTTTTTCTCGACATCACTGACGAGAACTGGCACAAAATCATGGAGGTCAACGCTTACGGCGTGTTGGTCTGCATGCAAGAGGCGGCGCGCCAGATGAAGGCGCAGGGCAAGCAAGATTTCCCGTACAAAATCATTAACGTCGGGTCGATCCTTTCGCGCGACGCGTTCGACGATGTTGTGCCGTATGCCGCCTCAAAGCACGCCGTGCTCGCGCTGATCAAGGGTGGCGCAAAGGCGCTCATCGAGCACAACATCACGGTCAACGGGTATGGCCCCGGCGTCGTTCGCACCGAATTGTGGGAACAGCTCGACAAAGACCTCGTCGCGATCGGCAAGTTCGAGAAGCCAGGGCAGTCGATGGACTCGCTCGCGGCGAACTCGATCCTCATGAAGCGTTATTCATACCCCGAGGACGTCGTCGGTACCGCAGCGTTCTTGGCCAGCGGCGAGAGCGACTACATGACCGGCCAGCTGCTCATGATCGACGGCGGAATGGTGATGCACTAACACTGCGCCTCTTTTTTATATCCCTGGGCATGATGTACACCCAGGGTCGTCAGGCGTGCGCCTAGAAATGAACATTCGTTCTGCCTTAGATAACGAAATGGCCACATTCATCCGAATTCTCGGACAAGTGTGTTCCCTGTGTTTACATACAAGAGCCGCGAAGACCACGGTTCACCGCCCAATGGAGAGTGATGAAAACACCACCCGTAGCTGAGACGCCGGCTATAACCGCGTCTGGAATCGTGAAGCGCTTCGGCGGCGCAACCGCTGTCGACGGAGTGAGCATCTCGGTTTTACCGGGTGAGATCCATGCCGTCGTGGGTGAAAACGGTGCTGGTAAGTCCACGCTCATGCGCATTCTGGCGGGCGTCATTACCCCCGATGAGGGCACAGTGACGATCAACGGAACGCACATCGATCGCGGCGCCAAGGCGTCCCTCGACGCGGGTATCGCGCTTGTGCACCAAGAGCTGAGCCTGGTGGGCGAAATGACAGTTGCTGAGAACATTGTGTTGGGCACCACCCCGACCACCCTCGGCTTCATCAGCAAAAAAAGGGTCGCGTCAATCGCCGCCGACGCACTGGCTGAGATTGGTGTGAGTGTTGACCTGAAAGAGCCGATCTCGCGGCTATCGGTATCGCTGCGGCAGTTTGTAGAGATCGCTCGCGCGGTCGCCCGCAACCCGCGCGTACTCATACTCGATGAACCCACCGCCACTCTCACGCCGGCCGAGACCGACTACCTTCTCACCATGTTGCAGCGTCTCGCCGCTTCAGGTATCGCCATCATCTACATCTCTCACCGCATACCTGAGGTGTTCCGAATCTGCACCTCGGTCACGATCCTTCGCGACGGAAAGCTGGTGGAAACAACCCCCGTCGCCGACACCACACCCAGCGCAGTGATCGATGCCATGGTGGGTCGCGATCTCAAGCTCGACCTCCAGGTGCGTCGCACCGCAAGCCCCGGCGATGTCGTGTTGGCCGCGAAAGGTATCCGCGCACACAACGTCAACGGCGTCGACCTCGAAGTGCGGGCCCGACAGATTGTGGGTCTCGGGGGCCTCGTCGGTGCGGGCCGCACCGAACTCGTACGAGCCATCGTGGGCGCTGACCCGCGGCAAGCGGGCACCGTCACCCTCACGGTCGATGGTGTCGTGCACCCGATCAGCAGCTACGGTTCGGCTGTGCGCGCTGGCATTGGTTATGTACCTGAAGAGCGGCGCACTGACGGGCTTGCCCTGTCAATGTCGGTCTCTGACAACATCGCCCTGCCAAACAGGCACGCTCTGTCGCGATGGGGCATCTTGCGGTTGGGAGCAATCAGCACTTTCGTTACCAGCCTCGCCGATGTCGTTGGGCTACGCCCGCCACAGATTCTTCGTGAGGTTGGTGAGTACAGCGGAGGCAACCAGCAAAAAGTGGTGATCGCCAAGTGGCTCGGCCGAGAACCAAAGCTGATCATCCTTGATGAACCGACTCGCGGGGTTGACGTTGGAGCGAAAGCGGAGATTCACCGCCTTGTGCGTGAACTGGCCGATAAAGGTGCCGCCGTACTCGTCGTCAGTTCTGACCTTCCGGAGTTGCTCGAGCTCTCAGACCTCATCCACGTGGTGAGAGACGGCAGAATTATGGGCACGCTCACCGGTGTTGACGCACATGAGAAGTCCGTCATGTCTCTGGCTTCTGGCGAAAAGATGGTGGGTGCCTGATGGCTGAGAAAGAGTCCTTGACCGAACTGATTGCGATTGCCGAAGGCGGCAGCCACAACTCAGGCCTTGAGAAGAAGCGATTTAACTTTCTCGCGTGGGTCTCAGAGCGCGGAATAGTCGTCTTCACAGTTGTGCTGATTCTGTTCGCTGTGATCTTCGTCAACGGCTTCGCCTCGCTACCGAATATCACCGACGTGTTTTATCGCGCAGCGCCCATCGGCATCGTTGCTGTCGGCATGACCTTCGTCGTGATCAGCGCCAATTACCTCGACCTCTCTGTGGTGGCGCAGGTCGCCACAGCCGCCGTGATTTTCATCGGCGTCAGCAACAATTACGGCTTGCTCGCAAGCTTCGCCGTGGCATTGCTGGTGGCCCTGCTGTACGGCGCCGTCAACGGGGTAGCCGTCGGTTACTTCAAGGCCAACGCGGTCATCGTGACGCTGTCGACCACGTTCATCGGTCTCGGACTGCTGCGCTGGATCTCGGGCGGCAGCATCTTCTTTGGGCCAGAAGACGGTCCGATCCGGCTATTCGGCCAGATCAAGCTCGGCCCTGTTCCCCTCTCGGCTTTCGTGCTCCTTGTCATCACGATCATCCTCTGGTGGGTACTGACCCGCACCAACTTTGGCTTCACAGTTCGCGCCTACGGCTCGAACAAAGAGGCCACCCGGCTCGCCGGCGTCAATACTGGCCTCGTCGTCATCGGCGCCTTCGTCATCACCGCCCTCTCTGCCATGGTGGCGGGTTTCGTGCTGGCCGCGTTCTCGAACACAGCGGTGTCGGCCATGGCCGACGGCTACGACTTCCGCGCACTGGCTGCGATCATCATCGGCGGAACGAGTGTGTTTGGCGGGAGGGGAAGCGTGCTGCGCACCCTGCTTGGCGTCATCTTCGTCAGCGTTCTTACGAACATCCTCGTTCTCTCCGGCATCGGATTCGGCTTTCAGCAGATGGCCATAGGCGCCTTGATCGTTGCAGCGGTCTCTGTCGACGCACTCGCACGAAGGGCGGCTAAGAAATGACCGAAACACCAAGCCCAGCAGCTGTTCAAACGCAGACGATTCAGCTCGGTACCGAGGCCGTTGGCTTCGTCAACAAGCTTCGGGTAACACTGGCTCGACGCACTGAGGGGCGCGGCCTTGCGCTACTAATGCTCGTGGTGCTGGTCACCGCTTTTCTGGAGCCCTCTGTCTTTACTTCTTACCAGGTAACCCTGGGGCGCGTGGCGCTGATCGGACTCGTCGCTCTGGGCCTCACAGCAGTAATTCTGATGGGTGAGCTTGACTTGAGCGTCGCGAGCACTCTTGCAGTATCGGGCGTGGTCATGGCCAGCGTTCCCGACATTTGGCTGGGCGTTCTCGCCGCGCTTGCGACGGGCCTGTTGATCGGCGCCCTCAACGCATTCTTTGTTGTCGTCGTGGGTGTGAACTCTTTCATCGCGACCCTGGGCATGCTGTTTGCGCTGCGTGGTCTGGCGTTCGTGCTCTCCGATGAAAAGCCGGTGCGCCTGACGGACATCAACGCAGGAATTGCGTTCGGCGCACCTGTCCTTGGTCCAATTACGCCCCGCGTACTTTTGTTCGTTCTTGCCTTCATCGCACTGCAAATTTTCCTGACCCGCATGCGCTCCGGTCGCGAGTTCTATGCCGTCGGCGGTAATCGCCAGGCGGCCGTGGACGCTGGCATCCCAGTGCGCCGTCGAATGTTCACCGGCTTCATGATTTCGGGATTCGTTGCTGCCCTCGCCGGTGTGATCAACACTCTCGAACGCACCGCCGCCGACCCCACCGCGGGAGGAACGGTTTTGCTCGCGAGCTTCGCCGCCGCGATCATCGGCGGCGTGGTTCTCAACGGCGGTCGCGGATCCGTGCTGGGAACGCTCATCGGCGCCCTTTCACTCGGAATTCTGCAGGTCGCTCTCACCTTCTCGGGTGTTCAGGTTGACATTCAAGACATCTTTATCGGGACCATCTTGCTCCTCGCAGTGATCACTGACCCCACCAATCTTCGAGCAGCTTTAGCCGGCGTACGTGCGTCGTTCCGAAGCCGTGAGAAAGCTCAAGCAATCGCTTGAGCGCGGAACCGCCGGCCCCGGCGGCTCCTCGTCCCCACCATCAACTGAAAGAGGCACACCATGCGACACCCTCGCATCACGCTCCCCGCGATCGGCCTAATTGCCGTCGCTGGGCTCGTACTCTCCGGATGTGCGGCTGCTGAAGACACCGGCAGTGGCGCCGGCGACTCTGGCGACCAGACCTTCGAGGTCTACGCACTGCTTCCGCAGGGAACCGACCAGCCCTACGGCACCACCTACCTTCCCGCCATGGAGGCCGCTGCTGCCGAACTCGGTATCAGCCTGACGATCACGAACTCACAGTACGACGCTGACCAGCAGGCCAGTGAGTGCGAGGTGGCTGTTGCCGCGCAGCCTGATCTGATCATTCTGTGGCCAGCCGTGGGCGACACTATCCGTCCGTGCCTCGCTGCAGCGAAGGCTGCGGGCATTCCTGTGACCGTCACAAATTCTGACGTGAACCCCGAGGACAAGGACCTTATCGAGGCGTACTCTGGCCCCGACACCTACGGGCAGGGCGTCTCGTCGGCCGAGATCATGTGCGAGCTGGCCGATGGCGCAGAGATCGGCATCATCGTCGTCAACGGCCTCACGGGCAACTCGACCGCCCTCAACCGCCGGGACGGATTTGTTGACACAGTGGAAGCGAACTGCCCGAACGTCTCGATTCTGGCCGAGCAGCCCGGCAACTGGAACAAGGATGACTCGCAGATCGCAGCCTCTGAAATGCTGACCGCGGTCGGAGTCGAAAACGTACAGGGCATCTACGCGGCCGATGACACGATGGTCGCCGGTGCGATCGACGCACTGAAAGCCCGTGACATCGACCCCGCGTCGCTGTTCATCACGTCGATCGGCAACACGTTCCTCGGCAACCCCCTGGTGATCTCGGGTGAGCTTGACGGCACCGTGTTCCAGTCGTCGTCGTGGGATGGCGAAAATGCCGTGAAGCTCGCATACGCGGTGCTGACCGGTGGCTCGTTCGAGAGCGATCTCTTCATGCCGTCGGTCAAGGTCACAGCGGCAAACGCCACTGACCCTGCCGTGGCCCCGGAATGGTGATCAGTCGTCTCTGACCACAGCACAATCTGAACGGCGAGGCGGGCAGGCGCACTCTGGGTCTTCCCGCCTCGCAGCACTCACTACGGGCATCGCCCCGAACCACAACCCTTGGAGCACACCCTCATGTCGGCGAATCCCGGTCTACAGCCCCTCGTTTCTGCTCTCGACTTCAACCAGCGCATGATTCCTGCGCACGGGCACATGAGCGTCGATTATGAACAGCGCGTCGACTTCACGCGTCTACGCGAGTACCGATTAGGTCGCGCTATGCGGGCGCTCGAGGCTACCGAGTGCGGCGCATTCCTGCTTTTCGACTTTTACAACATCCGCTACACGACGCAAACCTGGATAGGGGGCGCGCTCGGCGACAAGATGTCGCGATACGCCCTGCTGCCGCGTGACGGCAAGCCACACCTCTGGGACTTTGGCTCTGCCGCTAAGCACCACCGGCTGTTCTCTCCCTGGTTGCACGAGGGTCACAGCCATGCCGGCATGCTCGGCCTGCGCGGCGCCATCCACCCCGAGGTCGGCCTGATGAAGGAGGCTGTGACCACCATCAAGGGCCTGCTCCACGACGCCGGGCTCGCCGGCATGCCCGTCGGCGTCGACATTGTCGAGCCCGCTTTCTTGTTCGAGATGCAGGCGCAAGGCATCCTAGTCATCGATATTCAGCAGTCGATGTTGGATGCACGCTCAATCAAGAACGTGGATGAAATCATGCTTCTCAGCCAGGCTGCGGCCATGGTCGACGGCGTCTATCAAGACATAGCCGACGCGCTCAGGCCCGGAGTTCGCGAGAACGAGATCGTCGCACTCGCCTCTAAACGGCTCTACGAGATGGGGTCTGAGCAGGTTGAGGCAATTAACGCCGTCTCAGGCGAGCGCTGCAACCCGCACCCGCACAACTTCACCGACCGAATCATACGACCGGGTGACCAAGCCTTTTTTGACATCATCCACTCGTACAACGGGTATCGCACGTGCTACTACCGCACGTTCTCGGTCGGCAGCTCGACGCCTGCACAACACGACGCCTACTCACGTGCTCGTGAGTGGATGGACGCCGCAATCGACGCGGTGCGAGACGGGGTCGGTACCGACCAGATCGCCAAACTGTGGCCGACTGCTCAAGACATCGGTATCGCCACAGAGATGGATGCTTTCGGCCTGCAGTTCGGCCACGGACTTGGTCTCGGCTTGCACGAGCGCCCGATCATTTCACGCCTGAACTCTCTCACCCACCCGGTTGAAATCAAAGCCGGAATGGTGTTCGCACTTGAGACCTACTGCCCAGCCTCAGACGGAATCTCGGCGGCACGCATCGAAGAAGAGGTCGTCATTACTGAGACCGGTGCGCAGGTGCTGACGAAGTTTCCGGCGCAGGAGCTGTTTATCGCCAACCCGTACTAGGGCTCACCGCTCGACAGGGTCACCGCGCGAAGGGGAGACACCAGTGCAAGCAAATGAGGCTCGGGCACGACCAGCCGTCGCGTTTCTCGGGTTGGGTGCTATGGGCGCTGCCATGGTTGCGCGGTTGCTCGATCAGGGCTACACCATCACGGTCTGGAATCGAAGCCGCAAACCTGCGGAGGAGTTGGCCAGACGCGGCCACATTGATCACGCAGAGAGCGTGATCGCCGCCTTCACCAGGCGCTCCATTGTCCACTCGATGCTGACAGACGATCGTGTCGTGCTCAGCGTATTCAGTGACGACCTCTTGGCCGCGCTGCCGCCGGGGCGTGTGCATGTTAATCACGCAACGATCAGCCCAACAGCTGCTCAAATGCTCGCTGAACGCCACGCCCGCCATGGCGTCGGCTACGTGACGGCTCCTGTTCTGGGCCGCTCTACGGTGGCGGCAACCGGCGCGCTGCTCGTGGTTGCGTCGGGAGACCAGGCCGCTGTGGCCACAGCGCTTCCGAGCTTGACGAGCATCGGAGCACGCGTCTGGAACCTCGGCGTCGACCCACGACTCGGCAGTGTGGTTAAGATCGCCGTCAACTACTCGATCCTGCATGCTCTGCAATCGATAGCAGAGTCGGTATCACTGGTGGAGGCGGCGGGAATTGACCCCACAACCTTTGTTGACATTCTCACGCACACCGCTTTCAGCGGTTCTGCACACCGTGGCTACGGTTCGATTATTGCCGAAAAGCGCTACACCCCGGTGGGGTTCGCAATGCCGCTAGGCCTGAAAGACCTCACGCTTGCCCAAGAGACAGCGTCTGAGTTGGGGGTGAGCCTGCCGGTCGCCGCGGTGCTTCATGAGTTATTCACCACTGCAATGGCTGACTCCGGATTGGCCGGCCTTGACTGGTCGGCAGTCGCCGAGGTCACCCGCGCGCGCTCATCAGGCAATCGATGAGCAGCGCGGCGTTGTGGGGTGAGGGCACTAACTCGCCTCGCTCGATGCGTTCAGCAAGGTGCAGAACGGCTTCATTCACGGGTGCCCGACCACTCAGAAGAGCACGCTGAGCCACGATGTATCCACTGAAAGCGTCGAGCTCAGCTCGCCGGCCTTTGTCCCAATCCTGCAGAACGGCGACTCGGGTGTCGGAGGCCGAGAAGCTTTCGAGCACACGGTCAAGCAAGTCGAGTGCGTACTGATCAGAGTCAGGTACCTCGTCGGCGGTCTTGCCCAGCGAAGGCTGAATTGTCACGCCGAGATCGACCGCGAGTGCGTAAGCCTCGCGTGACATCTCATCCATGACGTGTCGAATGCCCTCCATGGTTGCAGCTTCGATGAGGGGCACGCCCAGGATGCCTGACGGCAACATTTCGGGAATGTTGGCAATCAATTTCATCCACTTCGCCGAGCGAATGTCGTCGGTCATTTCGACGACGCCCGCATACGCGAGTATCGCGGCTACCTGCTCCAGTCGCTCGGTTCTCTCGCCCGACATTGTGCCGACCGACAACCACGTACCCGCAACAGGCACTTGTCGGTTTACGATTGCCGGCTCAGGCATGTTGGCGGCGATGCCGAGCACGACCCCGATCGAACGCTCCGGGCCCAGAATGTCTGCAACAGCGTCAATCGTCATACCATTTTGCAAGCCAACGAAGACAGAATCGTCGCGCATCAAGGGTTTCATGAGTTCGGCCACCCATCGGGTGTCGTAGCTCTTAACCGAGGTAAAGATGATGTCGAACGTCTGCCGCAACTCGGCGACCTCGCACAGGTGGTAAACCGTGACCGATGTCACTTGGGTTTCGGTTGGTAGGTGCACAGTCAGACCGTGCGCCCGCATCGCCTGCACGTGTGCGGGCCACTGTTCGATGAAAGTCACATCGAGCCCTGCTCGCACCATGTCGGCACCCATCGACGCGCCATTGGCGCCGGTTCCCACGACAGCAATCTTCAACGCGCTGAGGTCCACGCTCACACCTCCCGGTGTTCTCTAATAGTGAACAATGGTAAGGCTGCACACTGTCAGAGTGAACAGCCGAAAGGCGTAGAAATCAGAAATTATGGGCGTTCAGAGTTGTCACGAGTGAAGGTCATGAAGGCTTTTACAGCGCTGCTCGCCTGCGTGCCACCTCGTACAGTGCCACGCTGACCGCAATACCCGCGTTCAGTGACTCGGTGGCTGCCGAAATCGGGATCGACACGATCGCATCGCACGTCTCCGTCACCAGGCGCGACAAGCCCTTGCCCTCGCTGCCGACAACGATCACGAGCGGCCGGTCGGCCAGCTCGAGCTTGGGCAACATCATGTCGCCGTCACCGTCAAGACCCAACACGAACATGCCCTCAGCCTTCATCGCCTTGAGGGTTTGCGTCAGATTGGCTGCCATCGCCACGGGCGTGCGGGCGGCAGCGCCAGCCGACGTCTTCCAGGCGGCGGCCGTCACGCCGGCAGACCGACGCTGCGGCACGATCACGCCGTGCCCGCCGAACGCCGCCGTTGAGCGGATGATCGCACCAAGATTGCGCGGGTCGGTTACGCCATCCAGCGCTACCAGTAGTGGTGTCTGACCACGGCTCACCGCCCGCGACACGAGATCGAGCGGGTGTGCGTACTGGTATGCAGGCACGCTGATCGCCACGCCCTGATTCACCGAGTTCTCACCCGTCATGCGGTCCATTTCAGGGCGCATGATTTCCAGCACTGGAATGCCGCGCTTAGTCGCGAGCGACAGCACCTCTTTGACCCGGTCATCCATTTCAATGCGCGACGCGATGTAGAGGGTGCTGGCAGGAATCTTGGCCCGCAGCGCTTCAAGCACCGAGTTGCGTCCGCTCACTACCTCGGCATCGACGTTCTTCTTGGGTGCGCGCGACCGGTTCGGCTGCTGTGGGCCGCCCGCGGAACTGCCGCCACCACTGCCACTGCCAATGCCCGTGCCACTGCCACTGCCGCCGCCCGCGCGACCCTTCGCCGCAGCGAGCCGATCGTTAGCGGCCTTGCGCTTGCCCGCCGGGTGCCAGGTGCGATCTGAAGCTTTTGGAGTGGGGCCACGGCCCTCAAGCGCTTGACGACCCTGCCCGCCAGAGCCCACGGTGGGACCCTTACTCTTTTTGCTTGCGCCCGGGCGCTTAGGGGTGGCCATCAATACTCCAGTCAGTTGCTATCGGTGTGTCTTCTAGCGCAATGCCGGCCGCGGCCAGCTCGTCGCGAATACGGTCGGCTGTCGCAAAGTCTCGGGTGTCGCGGGCAGTACGACGGTCGGCGAGCATCCGTTCGACCAGGGTCGACAGCGCGGTGCGTGTGGCCGCTGCGTGCGCAGAATGCCCGGCGGCGTCATCGAAGCCCAAAACGTCGACCATTGCCTCGACCGCCGTCAGTGCTGACTCAGTCTCGGCATCATCACCGGCATCGAGCGCCGTGTTGCCCGCTCGAACCGTTTCGTGCAGCACGGCGAGCGCCTGCGGTGTTGCAAGGTCGTCGTCGAGCGCGGCAGTGAAAGCGGCGGGCACGCGCTCGTCGATCGACCCGACCCAGCTGAACTGCGCGGCGGCGGTGCCGAGACGCTTGTGGGCGCGTGCCCGAAACGAATGGATGCGACCAAGAGCTTCATCGGCCTCATCGAGTGAATTCGGCGTGTAGTCGAGGCTTGAGCGGTAGTGCGCCGAACCCAGCCAGTAGCGCAGCACGGCCGGTGACCGACTACCCAGCAGTTCGGCCGCAAACACCGAGTTGCCGAGTGATTTCGACATCTTCTGTCCGCCAACAGTGATCAGGCCGTTGTGCACCCAGTAGCGCGCAAAGGCATCGCCGGCTGCGGTCGATTGGGCTAATTCGTTTTCGTGGTGCGGAAACCGCAGGTCGAGCCCGCCGCCGTGAATATCGAACTCGCGGCCAAGGTAGTGCGCAGCCATGGCTGAGCACTCAATGTGCCAGCCGGGGCGACCACGCCCCCACGGCGAACTCCACTGAGCTGTCTCGGGCTCGTTGCTCTTCGCGCCCTTCCACAGGGCAAAATCGAGCGGGTTACGCTTCGCGCGCGCGCTCTCACCACTGGAGCCAGCCATGTCGTCAGGGTTCTGCCGCGTTAGTTCGCCGTAGCGTGGCCAGCTGCGCACGTCAAAATACACATCAGCCGACCCGTCAGCCGCGGGGTACGCGTGCCCGACGGCGATGAGACGCTCAATAAGCAACAGCATCTGCGTGATGTGGGCGGTTGCGCGCGGCTCATAGGTGGGGGGCAAAATGCCCAGAGCGCGGTACGCGGCCGTGAACTCGAGCTCGACGCGATAGGCGAGGGCGAACCACGGCTCAGCATCCGAAGCATTCGCCAGCACTTTGTCGTCAATGTCGGTGACGTTACGAATGAAGGTGACCGCGAAACCCCGATGCGTCAACCACCGGCGCCACAGGTCGTACGCCAGCGCGCTGCGCAAATGGCCAATGTGGGGGGCCGACTGCACCGTCGGGCCGCAAATGTACATGCCAATGTGGCCCGCGACCCGCGGTTCGAGGTCGACGACAGCTGCCCGAAGGCTGTCATAGATGCGCACGCTCACTGCCCCATCTTACCGGCGAGGCCGCAGCGGCGAAGCGGTGGGCAATTCAGGCGCGCAGCATGGCCGTGGCAACAGCCGCCACGCCCTCAGCGCGACCGGTAAAGCCGAGCCCATCACTTGTCGTCGCCGCCACACTCACGGGCGCCCCCAGCGCACGGCTCAGCAGCGCTTCAACCTCGTGCCGTCGCGGTGCGAACCGCGGGCGCTGTGCGATGACCTGCACGGACACATTTACTACCTCGAAACCGGCGTCACGCACCAGATCGAGGGTGGCGACAAGAAACACCTCACCGCGAGCATCAGCGAAGCGTGGGTCGGCGACACCGAACCGTGAACCAATGTCGCCCAAACCTGCCGCCGAGAGCAGTGCATCGCACACGGCGTGGCAAATGGCGTCACCGTCACTGTGCCCGGCAAGCCCCGGTTCGCCCGGCCAATACAACCCGCCAAGCCACAGGGGTTGGCTCTCGTCGTAGGCGTGCACGTCAATGCCGATACCCGTACGCACCGACGGTCGATCGCCAGCGGCAAGCTGCTCGGCCCGGCGGAGATCCCACGGGGTGGTCACTTTGAAGGCGCGGTCGTCGCCAGCAACCGTCAGAACCGGATGCCCCGCTGCAGCAAAGACGCTCGCATCATCAGTGTGCTCAACCTCCGACTGCACAGCCGCAAGTGCAGCACGGTACGCCTCGAACGGAAAACCCTGCGGGGTTTGAATCGCTGCCAGTTGCGAACGATCAACCTGCTCAAGCATTACTCCGGCGGTATCGCGTCGCGCAATGGTGTCGACCACGGGCAGAGCGGGAATCACGCCAACCTGCTCGGCGCGCACACGCTCGACGACCCGTGTGAACACGGCGGCCGGCGTAAACGCGCGTGCGGCATCGTGAATGAGTACGACGTCTACCCCGCGCCCAGCCGTTGCAACGTCGACTGCGGCGAGCCCGACAGCCACAGAGGCGGCGCGGGTGGGGCCACCGACGACGACCGTGAGGGAATCCTGAGCGGCACCGGCAACTCGACGGGCGATCGTCGCCGCCTCAGCCTCGTGGCTGGAGGGAGCAACGACCACGACGTATGCCTGCTCCGGCTGGGCAAAAACACTCTCGAGCGCGTGCTCGAGCAGAGTGCGCCCGCCAACCGCCACGAAAGCCTTCGGTTCAGCACGCCCCAGTCGGGTACCGCTGCCCGCCGCGACCACTACGATCGCCAGACGCGGGCCCATCGCCAGACTTAGGCCCATCGTCAGACTCAGTGTCAGGTGCGGAAAGCTCAGGAGGCAAGAACCTCGTCGAGAATCGCCGAGGCCTTTTCTTCATCGGTCTTCTCGGCCAAAGCCAGTTCACTGATCAGAATCTGACGCGCCTTGGCCAGCATGCGCTTTTCGCCCGCGCTGAGACCGCGGTCTTGATCGCGGCGCCACAGGTCGCGAACGACCTCAGACACCTTGATGACGTCGCCGGAGGCAAGTTTTTCAAGGTTCGCCTTGTATCGACGCGACCAGTTGGTGGGCTCTTCTGTGAAGGGCGCCCGCAGCACTTCGAACACCTTGTCGAGGCCCTCTTGGCCGATGACGTCGCGCACGCCCACGAGGTCGACGTTGTCAGCCGGCACCTCAATAGTGAGGTCGCCCTGCGTGACATTGAGTTTGAGGTAGAGCTTCTCTTCGCCTCGAACGGTTCTATTCTTTACTTCGATGATCGTCGCCGCCCCGTGATGGGGGTATACAACCGTCTCGCCAACCTCAAAAAGCATGGGTGGTGGTCCTTCCGCAGGGGGCTGAGTCTACCACAGCAATTTCTCAGTATCGACGATTTTCCGCGCACCGTCTGGCCCGACACTGGCCCTCCAAGCCTGGCTAGACTGAGAGAGATCCGTGCATATTCGCGCCGCACTCAGTGCAGCCGAACGGCCATCCCCTCGCTCTGGAGGCAACCTGTGAAATCCCGTCTGGCGGCGTCGATTGCTCTTGCAGCCGCGCTCATGCTGGCAACCACTGGCTGCACTCTGACCGCTGAAATTGCCACGCAAAAAGATTACGACCCGAGTGACGGCGTCGGGGCGGAGATCGGCGAGCTGGCAGTTCGCAACGCGCTCCTCATTGGCGACACTGGCGAGGCCCTGAACCTTGTCATGACTGTTGTAAGCGCCTCAGACGTTGACCGCTTACTCACCGTGCAATGGCTAGCCAACGGCGAACGCGTCTCAGAAGACATCGTCGTAACCTCGGGCGACCGCACCCGCATCGGCGGCCCGACCGACGAAGTACAAATAATCGTCAGTATCAGTGACGTCACCATCGGCGGGCTCGTGCCGCTGTTCTTCTCCTACTCCGGCGCTGAAGGCGTCGAAGTAATGGTGCCGGTACTCGACGGATCGCTGCCCGAATACGAGCTCTTCGTGCCCTAGGGAACAAAATCCCGGTCCATTCATCCGAGAGCGACGAGGCCTACGCCCTAGGCCTCGAATCGGTAGCCGAGACCGCGAACGGTCACCAGCATCCGCGGATTAGAAGGATCTGGCTCAATTTTTGACCGGATGCGCTTCACATGCACGTCAAGGGTTTTCGTGTCGCCGAAATAGCCTTCGCCCCACACCCGGTCGATGAGCTGGCCCCGCGTGAGTACCCGGCCGGCGTTGCGCAACAGAACCTCGAGCAGCTCAAACTCTTTCAGCGGCATCGCCACCACGACTCCATCGACCGTCACCTGATGCTTATCGACATCCATGCGCACAGCCCCGGCAATGAGTAGCGCACCCTCCAGATCGCCCAGGTCGACCTGCCGCCTCATGATGGCGCGAATGCGGGCCAACAACTCTCTCGTCGAATACGGCTTCGTGACGTAGTCGTCGGCTCCCAACTCAAGCCCGACGACAATGTCGACCTCGCTGTCTTTTGCCGTCACCATGATGATCGGCACCGCCGACCGCTGACGCAGTTCGCGGCACACCTCGGTACCCGGCAAACCCGGCAGCATCAGATCAAGCAGCACCAGGTCAGCGCCCGCACGGTCAAACAGCACCAATGCCTCAAGACCGTCAGAGGCGACCACCGTGTCGTAACCCTCGCGACCCAGCAGATACGCCAGCGGCTCAGAAAGGGCGGCCTCATCTTCAACAATAAGAATGCGTGTCATGACCGTGCCTTCGTGGGGGCCAACGCTGGTTCCAGGACGCGCGGCAATCGAATAGTGAACGTCGAACCCCGGCCCGGCTGTGACCAAACCCGCACATCACCGCCGTGATTCTGCACCACGTGTTTGACAATGCTCAGACCCAGGCCGGTGCCGCCGGTCGCGCGCGAACGCGCCTGATCGACGCGAAAAAACCGTTCAAAAACGCGGTCAAGCTCCTCTTCGGCAATACCGACACCCTGATCAGTCACTGACATCTCAATCACGTCATCAGTAGACGTCACACCAATACCCACCCGCGACGGAGACGGCGAATACTGCACAGCGTTCAGAATAAGATTGTGCACGGCCGTGATCAGCAGAACCTCGTCGCCCCACACGCGCATCCCCCGCTCGCCACCACTCACCAGGGTGATGCGTGAAGCCTCAGCCAACACCCGGTTTTGATCGATAGCAGCCGCCACCACGTGATCGAGGTCGACAACCTCAGGATCCGTCAGAGCATCCTTCGCCTGAAGCCGCGACAGCTCAATGATCTCCTGCGTCAAACTTGCCAAGCGTGACGACTCTTTCGTCAACTGCTCGGCAAAACGGCGCACCTGCACCGCGTCGTCTGCAGCATGACCGAGAGCCTCGCCCAGCAACCCGATCGCGCCAATCGGAGTCTTCAACTCGTGGCTGATGTTCGCCACGAAATCTCGGCGCACCGCGTCGAGCCGATGTGACTCCGTACGATCCTCTGCCAACAACAGTACGAACCTGCTGCCCAATCGCGCCGCGCGAACTCGCACGTGCAGGGCAGCGTCACCCAGGGGACCCCGACTGAGTTCCAACTCCTCCGTCACAGGCTCGCCACTGCGACGCACCCGGTCGACAATCTCCACCAGACGCGGATGCACGAGTGTGCGGCTCCACACCAATCCGAGCGTGAGCGCACGCGCCGAGGCTTTGATCACGTTATTGCTGGGGTCAAGCACCACCCCCGCCGACTCCAACGCCTCGATTACCTGATCGACGCCGTCAGGAACCGTAGTGGACGCCACTTCGGCTGCCATGCGCCCACGACGAGCGGCAGCCATCACGGCGACCACCACACCACCCCCGATCACCACGCCAAAGGCGAGCGCGAGGGGCACAAGCAGTGCCGAGTCCATGAGCACTAGATTAGTGACAGGGAACGCACCATAGAGACGACGCCCAACAAAATCGGCGTCTTCGCGCCCACCGTTCACTCACAGGCCATCGCCTGTTCACCAAAAAACGGCACTGTGGTCCCAGGCTTGCACGGCGTGGCGCGTGACAGGGTCCTAACCGCCCTGCACCAGACTCTGTCTCATCATGCTTCACGGCACTACGATTCGGATCGCCCAGACTCCGCACCACTCAACTCCGCACCACCCGAAAGAGGAAGTAAGCACATGCGCGAAGTGTTTCAAAAAGAGCTGCTTGAGGTGCGGGAACGTCTCGTCGAGATCGCCCAACTGGTCGCAATCTCGATCGACAATGCGACTCGCGCATTTAACGAATCCAACGTGTCACTGGCAGAAACGGTCATCGCAGACGACCCCAAAATTGATGTCGCAGCGGCAGAACTCGACGAGCTGGCCATCAACATTCTCGCTCGCCAGCAGCCGGTCGCCCGCGACCTTCGCGTCGTCGTCAGCGCGCTTCGCATCAGCGCCTCGCTGGAGCGGATGGGCGACCTGTCAGAGCACATTGCCCAGCTAGCCCGCTACCGATTTCCTGACAAAGTCGTGCCCAAGGGCTTGCGCGGCACGTTTCGTGAAATGGGAGCACTCGACGTCGAAATCGCGCGCAAACTCGTTGAACTTCTTCAAACCGAAGATGTCTCCATCGCTGAGCACATTCGCAACGAAGACGACAAGATCGACGCGCTGCACCTCAGCGTGTTTGACAAAGTTCTCGGCGAAACGTGGAAAGGCGAAGCTGTCGACACCGTCGACGCCACGCTGGCATCGAGGTACCACGAACGTTTCGCCGACCACGCAGTGTTGATCTCGAAAAAGGTGCAATACCTCGCCACCGGCGACTGGGTACCGCACGACTGACCGCTACTTTTTACCCTGCGCTGCCACTGCCGCGGCTCCTGCGGCGGCGGCGGCAGGGTCGAGGTAAACGCCGGGCCTCACTGGCATGAAATCATCACCCAGTTCATACACGAGCGGAATGCCGGTCGGAATGTTCAACTCGGCAATCGCTTCGTCAGCAATGCCATCCAAATGCTTCACCAGCGCCCGCAGCGAATTACCGTGCGCTGTTACCAACACCGTTTTACCGGCGGCAAGATCAACAGTGATGTCGCTGCGCCAGTAGGGCAGCATCCGGTCAATGACCAGTTTGAGGCTCTCGGTGCGCGGCACTTCGCCATCAATGCCGACGTAGCGCGTGTCGTGCACTTGGCTGAACTCGGCGTCGACATCGAGCTCGGGTGGAGGAGTGTCAAAACTGCGGCGCCACGTCATGAACAGCTCATCACCGTGCTGGGCGAGCGTCTCCGCCTTGTTGAGCCCCTGCAACGCGCCATAGTGGCGTTCGTTGAGACGCCAGCTGCGCTTCACCGGAAGCCAGTCGAGGTCAGCAACCTCGAGGGCGATGTTGGCCGTATGGATGGCCCTCTTGAGCAGGCTCGTGTACTGCACTCGCGGCGCCAAACCCGAGGCGGCGATGAGCTCACCGGCGCGACGCGCCTCAGCCCGACCCTGCTCGGTCAAGCCCACGTCAACCCAGCCCGTGAAGATGCCCTTCTCGTTCCACACCGAGTGGCCGTGACGAAGCAAAATGAGTGTGTGAGTCATGGGTTCCACCCTACCGACGCCGCACGGCCGACCGGCCTGCCTTGTCATCCGGGCCTGCAGCAAATGAAGGAGACCCCGGGCCGAAATGCTGTGGTGACGGCGGTTGTGCCCTGAAGTCCTTCATTTGTCGCGGATAAGAGGTGACCGGCCACGAGCGCGGTGCTCACCCTGAAGCACCAACTCACGGATTGTGCGTTCCACTGTCGGCCATTCGTGCATCACCTGCGCGTAGCTGAATCTCACGACACGGTAGCCAAGGCACGCGAGCGCAGCATCCCGCCGACGATCGGCCTCGAATGTGTCGGCCATATTGTGAAACTGCCTGCCATCCACCTCGATGACAAGCCGGTCACCGAGCAAAAAATCGACTCTGCCAACTCCCGAAATCCACACCTGCTGTCGGAGCGACCGGTGTAGTCGCGGCAGCCGCATCCACAACAGAGTCTCGATACCCGACTCGCTGAGCCCAACGATCCCTTTCGCCGAATACCGCCTGGCGAGATCGAAATTCGAATCGACGAAGCCCTGGTGAAGTGCGCTGTCAAGTGCGACCGCAAAGTGTTCTTTCGACGCGCAATGCTGAAGATCAGTGAGCGCTGAAGCAACATCGGCAACCGGAAGCGGAATTGACGCGGATGGTCGGCGCCAGTGCACGACGACGTTCGAGCCACTCGATGCACGACGACTGCTCGGGTCATGCGGGGTGCGCAAGCGGGCGGCGTTATGGCCAACTGCGACGTGGAGCTTGGAGTCGGCGACAACCCACACTCCGTGATGAGCAAGTGCTCGTTGGCAGGTAAGTTGCCCTCCCACACGGACGGCCTGAACAATGGGGGCCGGGGTGCCCGCGGGTAAATACCAACCCTGTCGCGCGCGCACGAGGAGACCTGCATGACGGAGTGCGGCGATGTGCCGCGCGCTGAACCCGACCTGACGGAGTCGAAACGTTGGGATGAGACCACCGCGCTCGGCGGCGAGTTCCTGAAGCATTCGCATCGGCACAGGCTCAGGCATTCACAGCTGTCGAAGTTGCCGTCGTCTCAAACCTCAGAACTCTGCGCCGATATGAACACCTGTGGTGGAGCGTCCTCCGCCGCAAATGAAGGAGTACGCGACACCAAGCTCCGGTGACGGCGGACTCACTGCTGCAACTCCTTCATTTGCGGCGGCCGGCGGGTCAGAGGGACGGCAGCAGGGCGCGCGCCTCGTCG
>Ga0222708_1000099_pt1 | contig 25576 bp, 46 predicted proteins | sample AntAcemetage1576_FD_179806 | JGI IMG/M metagenome (GOLD analysis project Ga0222708, IMG submission 179806) | Saline water microbial communities from Ace Lake, Antarctica - #1576 | ecosystem: Environmental > Aquatic > Non-marine Saline and Alkaline > Saline | place: Antarctica: Ace Lake... | reverse complement strand
GAAAAACAGGGATGCTATTCCACCACCAATCAAAGAAATCCATTTCTCCTTTGCCTAAAATTTTGTCGTGTACAATTTCTTTTAAAGCGTAAAGCATAAGAGCAATTAAACCACCTATATTTCCGAATAATAACACTAAAGGAAATCCAGTAATAGCACCTAAAATAAAGTGTGCTTTATGGTCTGCTCTTATGTTATGAATGAAATCTGCAAGTTTGCTCATTAAAATTTATGCGTTTGATAATCTATGCCCATAAAAGAATGTACTCCTTGTCCTTCTATATCTACTGCATAACTTTTCCAACCGTAAGGATGCGTTTCTAAATCATACCAAGCCATATCACAATGATAATCTGTACCCATAATTGAAGGTGTTAACTCTTCGCCATCTTCGTTAAAAGTTGGTGCTGTAATTTCTAATAAACCTATCTCTACTACTGCAAATTTAGAATTAGGTATTTTATCTCCTTCATCGTTTATAGTGTGTAACGATTCTATCTTGTCGTTAAATTGTTCTTTTGAATTGAAGGCATACTTGCCGATATTTAATTTCATATTATATTTACTTATAGTTATAACTATTGGTTATTATATTCTCTGTATAGTTTTTTTAATTATCTTATCAGATTGCGTTCCTTATGTAAAGATTTACCCTTGATAGCTACACAAGGGTAAATATTACTCTTAAATTGTTGTTAAGGTGATTAATTCGCTGTCTGATAATGCTGTGTTATATACTTGTAATTGTTTGATTTTTCCTTCAAGATTATCACCTCCAATGCCACTATTAAAACTTAAAGTATTTAAAGCATTTGCAGGAAAAGTATTTCCTGTCGTATCAGTACTTACCTTAATTCCGTTTATAAATAAAGCGAAATCATTTAATTTATATCTAACAGCTATTTTAAGATTATCTGTTTCAAGTTTTGAGATATTTGTAACATCATAAATTAAAACTGATTGTGTTACCGAACTGACTCTTAAAACAATTTCAATCGTGTTTGATGCAGAAACATATCCAAGATACATTCTATTTGCTGTTGTACCATCATTTAAACTAAGCAACCTATAACTCCCATCATCAGCCAAAGCAGCCATTTCAACAAATAAAACTCCCTCTACTGAATTTATCTCACCACTCAACCCACTTTTACTAACTTCATCTTTTAACCTCGTTGTAGTACTTCCTTCTGTTGCAGGTAGCATTAGACTTGTTGCGTATGATTGCACTTCGTGTTGATAACCAAAAATTAAAATATCATTTGTTTCTGATACAGATGCACCTTTTATACCCCAAGTTACAGAAGAAAATGTACCTGTAAACTCAAATCTTTGCCAATCTTGATTAGCTATTTTATCATCTGATACCAAAGTATTACCATTTCCAAAAAATCTAAATTTTTGGTCAGAACTTGTATTTGATTTTGCGTAAACACTAACTGTATTTTCCCCTGTAGAACCTGTAGAACCCCTATACAGTAATGAAGAGTTTGAAGTAGTTACCAACTTAAAAGCACTTGTAGGATTGTCTACACTTGGTGCAGAAAAGCCTTGTACTTCTTTTACTGATAAATTGTCTATTGAACCTAATGGTAAGGTACCTCTAAAAGATAATCTAAGATTTGATATAGTTGTCACTTGTTCTGCGTATGTTCCAACTGCACTTCTTGGCGTTAATGCAACTCCACCATATTGAGGATAAAATGTTCCTGAAGTATAAGATGTAATATCATAAGTTACTATAAACGTTGCACCGATTACTGTGTCGTCAGCTCCTTGATTTATGTTACCATTTGAAGTTCCATCTGCATTAGCTGCTCCTGCACTAATTGTCCAATTTGTATTTTTATTCCAATCTGTATCAGTTGCAAAATCTCCATTTACAACTTTCTCTGCTCCTGCTGTACTAGCATCTCCTTCAATACTCGCACCACTCTTTGTCCAGTAACTGTTTCCAAATGATAATGGGTAAGTAATTAGATTTGTTGACTGTGGTTGTAATAATAAACTAGGACAAGTACCGTTTGAATAGTCTAATAAAGGCACGTTAATACCCATAGATTCAATTAACTTGTTTTCGTTAATTCTGTTTGCTGTACTGTTACGTACAACAGTTAAATCAGCGTTACCGTTTGTTGGTAGAACGCTGTATAATTTACTTGCTTTATATCCGCTTGGTATTAAAGCTATACTCGGTATTGCCATATTTTTTATTTTAATAATTTGTTACACATTCTAAAGATTCTACTTTTCCTCCATCACTTTCTACTCTAAAGTTATAATCCCAGTTATAAATACTTAAAATAGATAATGCTTGACTAACGCATTCGCTAGATTCTACAATACCACCATCAGATTCAACCCTATCAATAAAGTAATTTATTAAAGGAAAATCAAAAGCATAATCATAGTAGATACCGCCCCATCCGTTTTTCTGTGGATTACCCCACCAAGTGCTATTGTATATTTCGTTTGCCATTTTTTTGTTTTTTTAAGTATTCAGATAATTTAACAATATTAGATTGTTTTGGTTTATACGTATCTTTCATATTACAAAACCCATCCATTAAATAAATCGTTTTTATCTGGATAAACATCTTCGTTGTTATTGGTATTATATTCTGGAAACAAATTAGTTCGAAAAGAAATATAATCAATAAATCTTCTGGTATAATATTCAGCAAAGTTTCTTGATTTGTTTACTAAATAATCAACCTCATCTTTAGATACACTTTCAGAGTTTTCAGATGTATGCTTACTTATTCCTCCATTCTTAATTTGATACGCTGCAAATGGTAAATACTGCATCATAGCATAATGAATTAACATCGGTTGTATATAATCTTCAACTAATGTAAAATAGTTCCCAGTTAATGTACCTGCAATAATATCTGAACTAATTTTATTGTATAAATCAGTACCTAAATAATTTTGAATATCTATCTGTTGTGCTATTTTAATAAATTGAAGTAGCTTATCAGTATCAACGTTACCATCTAAAATACTATTTTTCACTAAATCTGTTCTTGAAATAAATAATGCTGTCGCCATATCTTATCCTTTATAGTTTGGATGATGCCCATTATTAGCCATATCCTTTGGTGCTATTTCAGAAGTTTTATAATCAGTTCCTTTTGGTTTATAAGAACTTGGTATATTATCAACTTCTTGTGAACTAGATAATGCTTTATCTTCTACAAAAGTTCCATCAGTTTTAGTCTTTAAACGATATAAATTTTCATTCCAAAAATGCCCACAATTAACACCACCTTTATATTTGAATAAAGAATAGTTTTCGCCTTTATGACCGAATGAATTATTTACACCTCTAAAACTTGCCTGATCAATATCTTCTTTTCTATAAACAACTCCGTTTGATGTTCTACCCATCATATTTTTACAAAATAATCTTGACTTACCACTTGAATACTTTTCAGAATATTCATATCTAACCTTGTAAAAGGATTTATCTAAAAAAGATACTTGACTTGGTTTTGATGTAATAAAATCAGCTAACTTTTGTAAACCAGTTTTCTTTTGTTTTATCAATCTATTTGCCCAACTATCTACATCCTCATTCTCTTCTGCATATTCTCTTTTTTCTACAAGTTCCCATTCATCATTTATACTTTCACCGTCTAAAAAATTAAGCATTTCTTCGTCATTAAAATCAACTTGGCTACTCATCTTTACACCAGTTTCTTCTTCTCTAGTTTCTGCATCCATTACGTTGTTTAAATCAGTAAATTCTAAAGGCTGTAACGTTTTAAAGTATAGATTTAAGCTAATATCATTAAAAGCTAATACATCATCAAAAGCATTTATTAAAAGTGTTTGAAATGGTCTTATAACTGTGTTATCCATTAATATAGATGCAGTCTTTAATTCATCAGCATTGTTACCAAAACCGCTCGAATCTTTTACACCCAATAACATAGGAGAAACAACCCTGTGAGCAACCATAATTTTACGCATACTTTCATCAGATAAAAACTGATATTGATTGTGCGCATCACTTAATTGAATTGGATCTATTGAAGCAGCAGTTGCAGCGTCATCATTAAAACTCAATATAAATTTACCACTATTAGAACTTCCGCTAAACTTTTGGTAAATTCTGTTTTCTATTAATTGTCTTTGCTCTGGGTCCGGAGTTCCGTTATTAAAATTTATTAGCATACTTGGTGCTAAACCATTCATTATATTATTTAAATGATAGTTTGAAATCTCTTCTTCTAATTCTGCATACTGCAACCCTCCTTGATAATCTACTGGAGAATAATATTTAAAACCAGCTTTATAAGGCTTTACATAATATATTTGTATAGGCTCTTTGCCATATCCAAAAGATTCTATACGTACAAGTTTATCGTTCTTCTTATAATTTACCCAATCTGGGTGCATATAATACGCTTCAATTTCTCCTTTTTCATTACACTTTTCCGCTCTTAATGTTTCAATAGGTATATGCTCAACTCTTGCGATACTCTTTCTATCTTTTGAATAAATTACTTGCATAGCACAATTACCCATTAATTTTAAATCAGACGATAATCTTCGTACACAATCATCGTGAAATAAAGTAATCATTTTAGCATATGCTTCTGGCTTTCGTTGTGAATCAGTTGCATCCAACCCTTTGCCAAAAATCATTTCAGACATTCCATTTATAATAGCATTATTTGTAGCACTACCATTATATCTATCAATTAGAAATTGAAAATAATTATTATCTTCTCCATAAGAAACATAACTATCTGTTTTTGTTTCCTTAATCTTAGGACTTGTATATGTAGATAAATTTAAAACTCTTAATTCATTCATATTATAAAATTATAAAATCATTGTTACCAGACTTACTTATATATTCTTCTTTATTGACTGAATAATAATTGTTTGTATCTTGGTTTATTGTTTGGTCGGTGCAGAATATCTTATCTAAATAGATAATATTACTTCCAGATAAAATTGATAAATCGTAAAAACGACCTTCTACTAAATTAAAAGCATAAGAAATTACTAAATAATCTTTATCCGTTGTGGTAGATATATTTGCTGTTGTAACTTCATTTGTACTATCATCTCTTAATTGTAAAGTAACAGATGAAAAGTATTCTCTAGGAATTATTTTTATTGTTTGGCTACTATTAGATGTCGTTAATACTTTCATACTTATATATAGTCATTAATTTTATTTTTTGTTTATATGCAAAAAAAAAAGGATATGAATTAACATACCCTTTTTAAATTAGTAAATAAAAAGTGATTAAGCAGTTGGATTTATTTGAACCGCAGATACCTCAGCAGTAATTACTGATCCAGTTACAAAGTAAGGTGGTGCAGTTTCTTGAGCAACTATCGTTAAAGAATATCCACTTAAATCTCCCATACCTGCGCCAGATGAAATTGATCCACCAGTTACTTCTCCTCCGTTTTCTAAGCCAACCAAGAAGTAGTTTCCATTGTAGTCTTCTATTGCTACGTGCGGTCTTGCGTGTGTAATTAATTTTAATTGCTCTTGAGTTGCTTTATCTTGAAAAGTTAAAGACATTGTAACAGTACTTTCATAAAAAGTAGTTCCACTTTCTCTTGATGAATTAATTGCAGTTTCTAAAGACGATGTTCCTTTTACATCAAATTTAAACCACTCTGGAGTTCCTGCTAATGCAGTAATTTCTCCAGCAACGATTGTTTCAGCGCCTAAAGTTCCATAATCTGCAAAGTAAATAGTTTTTATACCACCTACCGCTGATTTACAAGGTACTTTTCTACCAGAAGTTAATGAACAAGCCATATTTTTTATATTTTTTTAAATAAAAAAGGGTAGATGTGCATTTCGCATACCCACCCCATTTTAAAATTATTAATTAATTATTAAGAATAAAATACAATTTCAGAACCAAACACGTGCTGAACACCTGCTGTAAATCTCATAACAACTCTTACATTTTGAGAACCATCGATATCTGACATATCAATTACCTTTACTTCGTTTTGGTCGTTTAAAATTCCAGTTCCAAAGTACAAGTTAGATTTTTGTGCTAAAATCATTTTATTAGAAGTTAATCCTTTTGCAACAAAAATATTTACTCCTTCAAAAGATAAAGAACCTCCATTATACCATTGTGTCCCTTTTCCATCAGTACCATTTGCACCAACGTTATCACCAAAACCACCTAAAGCACGAATATACGCTTGTGCAACATTTGTAGAAACATAAAGAGTTAAATCTTCTTGTCCTAAAATTGCATCAGCATTATCAATAGCTGAATCAATAACTTTCGCCATTTCAGTAATTACGTTTGCAGAAGTTACAGTTGTTCCAACTACATCATTTACAGATGCATCAGCAGTTAATTTTGCAGAAAAACCATCAAATTGTCCACTTGTAGCAGTTGAACCACTCCAAATACTTTTTTCTGTTCTGTCAGCTACTTTTGCCGCAACGTGAGCAATTACAAATCCAGCAAAACTAGGCGCTAAATTATCAAATGCAGAATAACCCATATTAGCAGCTTCCCAAGATGCGTGTAAATCTTTCTTACATAATTGTAAATTTACTTGAAATTCCTCTGGAATTAAAATAGCTTCTGTTAAAGTTAAAGTCCCTGCATTAGTTACGAAGTCGCAAGAAGCATCTTTCACGATATCATCTGTTGATCCTTTTTGTATAACTGTTTTAAATTTTACGTTTGGTAAAATAGAAATTGCACCACTATCTAAAGTTGATGCTGATAATAATGCAGCTGCGATATATTCACCACTAAATTCTCCTGCATAACTTGATGTTAAAGATACACTCATTTTTTTTTAATTTTTAATTAGTTTTATAATTTATTTAATTTTCCCATCACTCTATCCAAAGTTGATTGAGTTCTTTTAGAGGATATATTGAATTTCACTTCCATCCTACCTAATTGAGCATTTGTATTAATTGGTTCAACTGCTGGTTTAGATAATTCTTGTAAGACTTCGCTTGGTAATTCATTTACAACCTCTGATAATTCTTCTTCCTTTTTAGGTTCTAACATAGCTTTGATTTCTTCAATCATTGACTTAACCTCTGCTAGTTCTTCTTTAGTAGCATAAGATACTTCTTCTTCTTTAGCTTCTACTTCTACCTCAACTTCTGGTGCTTCTTCACTTTCAGATGATTTAACCTCTTTTATTAATCCTTCTTCTTCAATTATTACAACCTCTCCGTTTTCTAAAACGTACTCTCCAACTGGTAATGCAACTCTTTCATCTTCTGTTACAATAAAGATTTCATTTCCTGCTTCAAATTTATCTGCTTCTAAAACAGTTCCGTTCTCTAGCTTCATTTGTTCAAGTTTAACCTCTATTCCTAAAAGTATTTTTACTTGGTTTAACATTTCATTTGATTTCATATTTATATATAGTGTTTAATTAATTAATTTGCATTTTCAATAGTTGTAGATGTTTGACCTATTCCTTGTGCGTGTAAACTTCCATCACAGCACTTAGTTGAATAAGTGTTATTTTTACACAAGCAACCTCTTTTGCTTCCTTTAGGACTTGTTCTACTCGGTGTGGTATTATCTTTATTCATTTCTTAAAATATCTTTAATTTTAGACAATAATAAATCTGCTTCAACGTCTTCTTTTATTGGCTCTTTAATTTTTTCTGCTTTGTCAATAAAATACCCTTCAATACTAAAGCCTTTTACTTTACCAGTCTTTACGTAATCATTCCAAACTTCAGAATTATTTACCTTTACTGCACCCATCCAAGTACCAACTGGAACATTCATTCCATACTTTCTTGACTTATCGTGTACCTCGTCTTCAACAATCCAACTTTCAACTAAACTTAAACCACTTAATTCGTGTTCGTGTTCTAATGTAGAATTGTTTTGATTTCCCTTTATTAAATACATCTGTGAAGCTTTAACAACTGTTTCTTTTGAGAAATAAATATAATACTCCTTTTCTCCGCTCTTTCTATAAATAGGCTTGTTTGGTATTAGTAAAGCACCTAATAAAATTTGCTTCTCTTTATTTAATTCTTTTAATTCTACAAATGCACTATTTAAAGCAATAAAATCCTCTTCAATAGCAGGACTTTCAACAACTGAAATAGCTTCAATACCTACTGTTTCGTTTTGGTCGTCTAAAATTAATTCAATAATGTTCATAGTATTATATAGTATTTAATTATTTTTTTTGCATTTTAAATAGATGCTCCGTTTACAATATTTCTATCCATAGATTGTGCAGAAGTTACATCATTTGAAACTACATAAGCCTTAACAGGCTCTTTCGATTGACCACCAATAGCATCTGCTAACTGATTTGTATTACTTGCACCAACTACATTAAAAGCTGGTGGTTGAGAAACAGCAGGGGCACTAGTAATTGTTCCACCACCTCCACCACCTCCACTAAAAGAACTTGCAACAGATTTTGTTTTTTTAGTTGCAGCTAAAACAGACGAAATAATACCAACAGCAGTTGCAGCATAACCTATCAACGCAGGAATAGCAGCAGGAAAACCTAATTTTAAAGTTTGTGCAAATCCACTAGAAACAGCAGAACCACTTGAAGCAGCTTCTATATTAGCAGTTATAATTGCTTTACTGGCTTTTGATTTTATCGCCCCTAAATCTATTAACAGTTCTTGTGCTGCTAAAAGTTGTTTTCCAATTAATGCAGCTCTACCCATAGCGGTTTCTGCACCAAATATCATTTGCAAATCATCTAATGCTTTTAATTTAGCAGCAGTTTTTTTCTGTTCTAATTCAATTTGTTTATTTGCTATTTCAGTATCTCTAGTTATATTTGCTTGTCTAGATTGTTCTGTAAACTCATCAAGTGCTATTTGAGCATCTATTTTGGCTTGTGTACCTAAATTTGCATTATCTACAATCGCTTGAAGTCTTAATGTTTCACTTACCCCTTCTTCTTCATCTATTCTTTTTAACTCTTGTAACCTTAATGATTCATCTTGTATTTGTTCAGCATTAAATCGTTTTCTTTCAATAGATAATTTACTTTCGCTTTCTAATTGACTATTTGTTAGCTCAGTTCCTTCTTTTAATAAAGCGTTTGAATTTGTTTTTTGCTCACTTATGAATCCCTCAATTTGTGCTTCAATTGCTTTTTCATTATTTTGCGCTCTAATTAAAGCAACGTAATTTTCTAGATTACCATTTCTTTTAAATTCTTCTGCTGCTGCTGCTGTTTGAAGTTCAGCTTGTTTAGTCATATCAATCCTTTGCTGTTCAAGAATTTTTAAAAGTTCTTCATTTGCTTCATTTCTTACTTTAATAGATTTAGTATCATCATCTCTTATTTGTCTTTGTTGTTCTGCAAGTCTATCGTTTTTCTCAACCAAACCAGCTTGAACTTCGGCAGCAACCTCCGCACTTTTTCTTAATTGAACTAAAGTCTTAGCTTGTTCAATAGCAGACTTAACACTAACCTTACTTAAATTTTCACTAGCTATATTCGCTATATTTCCTACTTCCCCAACAGCATCTGAAAAATTATTGTAAACATCTTTACCAGCATCAACCGCTTCCTTACCAGTATCAAAAATAGCTTTCTTTGTTTCTATAATACCAAGATTTAATTCTAGTATTTTTTTATTATCCTTACCACCAAAGAACGATTGTTCCCAAGCTAATTGTGCTTGTTGTATTCCTAACTTGATAGCAAAGAAACTTAATTTTAAAGGAGTTATTGATATTGTAAGAAGTCCACTTAAAACCTTTCCAAGTCCGTTAAAGTTTTCTGAACTTTTAGCTACTGCATCATAAGTATTTATTAAAGCAGTTACTACTTGATTAATGACAATAGAAAATGCTTCAAAACCAGTAGAGAAAACATCTACAACTCTTTGGTTCTGACTAAAGATTTCTTTCATTGAAGTTAATGCAGAAATAACTAACCCAATTCCAGCTGCTTTTAATGCTAATCCAAAACCTTTAACTCCTTTTGAAACAGCACCAGCCGCCTTTTCAACATTACTCAAAGATTTACTTGTGTTTTGGTTTCCTTTTACAACGTCTTTATTTAAGTTTTCAATAGCACCAGAAACCTTTTCAATTTCTTTTATAGCTTTATTTGTTTTTGCTTCTAAATCAATTATTATTTTTTCTGCCATTTTATTTCTTGTTTAAGTGCTTTGAATCCTTCCTTTATTGTTGTTGGTAGTTTTAACCCACCTTGTGCAATTCTAATATTTTCTGTTTCTCCTTTTGCTTGTTGCAATAAGAATAGTATATTTTTTATCATTTTATAAATCGTTAAGTAGTTCTAGTTCAGATTTGCCATTTTCTAAATTTGTGGTTATTGAATTTATTTTATAAGACTTACCAAAAATTATAAATTTATCAGCAAGGTTGTAATTTAACAAAATGCTTAAAGGTAAGTATGCTGTTGCCTTTGTGATTCTGTTTGATTCGTTAAATACACTTGTAATAGATTGGCTGTGATAGTCTTTAAATAAAGTGTTTGTATTATCCCGACCTTCCCATTCGTCTGGCTCTTGGTCAAAGTTTAAAGATGGCTGACTAGCAAACGAAACAACATTCATATTACTATTGCAAGGGGCAAAATAATTGCTTATTTCTTTGCTAGAGGTTGCAACATTAGAAGAGTCAACACCATTAACAAATGACATTGACGCTGTTTTTCTCGCTAAATTAAATAGTATTGGTTTGCCTATATAAGGCTCTTGATTATCATCTACACAAAACCCCCATTGTATATCTTTTGGTGCTGAATTGCCCGCATCTATTAGCTTCTCAAACTTCATATGCTCAAAAGGAATCGTATAATTAAAAATGTCGCCAGAGAATTTAATATTTGAATCTGTTTTATACTCTATTTTACCCCATTCTTGATTGAATAATTGATTATGAACCGATGCCAAGTAAGTCTGTAACCCTTCATAAGTGTATACAATCTCTCTAAATGGTAACGCCACATTTGATTGGCTTTTTTCTGTGTCAATATACTTGGTTATATCGTAATAAACACCGCCACTATAATAAGAATCTAATGTTTTTACTACTATTATACCATCTTCTACGTACGCAACAAGGTTAAACATTTTAAAAATAGACGTTAAAAAGTCTAAAACTTTCATCTTAGGTATTTGTTGCAACATATTAAACTCAAATTGAGCCGAAACAGAGAACGCTCCAGTTGGATAATTAACAGTAATAAAAGACTCTGTATCTGAATCAAACCCAGAAACAAAGAAATTGACGTTACTAAAGTTAATTGCATTGGTTATAATAATTTGAACAGTATACGCTTCTTCATAAAATATAGGAATAACCACGTTATTCTGTGAGCCTGTAACAGTCCCACTATTATAAACAGGTACACCACCTTTAAAAACTATAAAAGAGTAGGGTATAGTTGTAAATCCTGATGCGGGTATTACACTTAATTCTAAAACATTTACTTCTCTACTATCAAATAATGTTAACGCCGTATTGCTTATTTCGCTGATGTTTCTATCTGTTCCTGTAAAACCTGTAACTCCATAATTAAATGAGGTTAATTGTTCGCCATTAGTAACTACACCCTTAGTTCGGTGCATCCACATAAACAAATCTTTAATAGCAACATTTGTATTGTTAAAAAAATCAGTGCTAAATAGTATAGTATACTTTTTTTCTATTGCCTTTATAATTATTAAAACTTTCAAAGCGTATTTTAATTCATTCCATTTAACTCCACGAATACCACCTGCACCTGACCAAGATACATTACCACTATCTGCAACCTCTGCGCTACTGTCAAAAAACAATCTTTGCGTATGGGTCAACAAAGGCACTTGTACAGGAGAAGTATATGTTACTCCGTCTACTGTTTTTTCTTGTACTGTTGTTAAGTATCTTTCAATATCAGTAGGTTTAAAATATAAAGGAAACGGGTTTTGCACGTCTTCTTCAAAATCAAAGTTACTTAACCAGCTTAAATTTGACAATAAGTCATCGCCTATGGTTTGCTTCAATGAAATAGTATTTCCAAAAAAAGTAATCTTATATGTATGCGCTTTATTATCTTTTAAGTCTACTCCTTCTAATTTAATATAGCCATCTTTATAAGGTAAAAAGTTTAATTCTAAATTTGCTTTTACTCTTACCCTCGCATCAAATCCACCTTGTATATCGTTGTTGTAATAGTGTTTAAATATCTTGTTGTTTACACTTGATGCTGGTACGCTAAACGTTCTAGAAAATTCTGTGAATATTTTGTCAATATCCATAACGTTTTTAATACTGTCGGTAACAACTACGCTCTCATCATTAAAAATATCTACTCTTTGCCCTTCTATGTATAGTTGAATAGTTTGCATTTATCTGATATTATTTATAGTGTCGTATGAATTATTAAACTCTATTGTGTATTCTACAAGTCTATCATTTAAAGAAGTCTTATAAGTTATACTTGATGTAATAACGTTTAACGGAAGTACTTGTACAGCTGTATCTGTTACATTTGTTATCCATACTTTCTCAGATAATAAAAGTTGTTTAAATACTTCATTATATTCTTCGCTTAGATACCCACTGCTTAAAGAAATACTTTCATTTCCAATCACATTAAACTCTCTATTAACGTGGCTACTTATACTATAAGAATCATATTGATTCCTTATGTTAGCCTTGTATGATTCCTTTTTAACAGTCATTTTTTCAACTGCTTTTTTAAAGAAAAACATATCTTGTAATACACCAAATTTATTTATAAATGTTACTTTCTTTGGCTCGTATTTACATTCATCTAATGTTTTTATTTTTATTGTTTGTAAACCATTTATATCTGATATTCTTACTGTATCAACTTCTCCAATTTCAAACTCATTTAAAAAGTCTTTAAGACATTTAGTATTTTCAAAAGTTCCGTTATCTTCTAAAACTCGGCTTTTAAAAGAATCGTAATTACCTGCACCACCATCAACGGAAATATATTTTATTTGATTAGAACTCTCAGTAGAAGAACTTAATATTTGAGTTGATACTACTTCTCCGTTTTTTAAAAATAAAACAGTTGGACCATTAATTGTATTTACTGGTATTCTGAAAACATTATCAGCTAAAACAAACATTTCTCTATTACTCATTAATAAAGATTTGTAATCCAAATTAAATGATTCATTTTCTTCAAAATAAGAATAGCTATCAAATGCAGATTGTGTAGTATAATCAATAGTATTTAATAACACATCAGAAGAATTATAAACCTTTATAATTGATTTGTACCAAACTGATTGCCCATTATAATCTCCATCAAATATAACCTCTATATAATCTCTTATTAATTCAGCAATCTCATATCCAACCCAATTACTGCCAATTATTGCATATTTTTTTAAACTATATTTTGGTGTCGTAGTTGCAGTAACCGAACCTTCCCAGATATAAACGTCTAAAGTTGTATATGAAGTATCTGTTATTGATGTATTAACATAATAAGGACTTCTTGTATTTATTGCCATTTGTTACTTTTTAAAATTGTCTTTTATTGTTGTTTCCATAAATTTAGTTACATCTAATGCAAACGCTTGTATAAGGTCTTCATTTAATCCTGCAAATGCTTTCTCAAATGGTTTAGTAAAAAACATACTTGGCTTGATTCCTTTATTATATATACTTCTTGTAATTAAAAAAGCAGTTGATTGATAACTTAAAAATTTACCTTTATTATCCCTAAACTGAAAACCTCTTCTCCTAACCCATTTATCAATCCCATTTGTTAAGCCACCTTTTTTTCCTGTTCCGCTTCCAAACTTAAAAGGACTGTTAGGTGCTTTGGCTGAACTTGTTTTACCCTTTACTCCTTTATCTTGAAACACTCCATAATCTTGCATTACAAGGTCTAATCCAAAACTATTTTTAGAAACGTTTAACTTGTACCCAATACTATTGTAGAGTTCCTTAGAAACGTTCTTATCGCTTTTAGTAAGATTACTCCTAGATTGTTGAACAACGTATTTAGCAAACTTATTTAAAGCATCTCTTGTTTTTTCTAATTGCATATATCAATATCGTTCTTTACAAAGATATTAAAAGTACAGGCCCAACCTGCTAATCTATTTTCAAACCTTTCGTAAAAAGGCTCACAACTAGGTACTCCGTCTAATTGGTATAAATCTCTATATAAATCTCCCTTTCTTAAAATCATAGTTAATCTATTCAAAACAGCTAACTGTGTATTTAAAACATCTTGCTCGTTATTGTTACCTATAAATATATCTGATGTTGGTTGTTTGCTTTCATCCACAATATCCATTGCAAGTACTGTAATATTAAAAGATAAATATTGTTCCTCAGTTGTAACATTATTAACTATTATATGTGATAAAGGGAATATTGTTTGCTTAGATGTATCAACCTCTGTAATATCTCCAGTTGTAACTGTATTACAATTTACATCCTCTAGAAGTTGGTTTTTAATAGTTTCCGTTAATTGGTAAAATCCTCTAATTCCTTGCATTGAATTTATTTAAACTTATTCTTAATTTGTGATGCTTCTATTTCGTTTTTCTCTTTTTCAAAAGTTAGAAATAATAAACATTCGTGCATTTTTAATTTAGTGATATCTTCAAATCTTCTAATATCTGATTGAGCGAGAGCATAAACGCTTGAGTACCAACCCCACTTCCCTCCGAATTGAGATACTCTTGTAAGTTCTTGTCTTCCTCCTCCGTTAAAGAGTTCATCATAACTTGACATAGTTCGTTCCCTAAATTGTAAAAAAAAAGTATAGAACTCATTACAGCGTCTAAAGGCATATCTTTTAAATGGTCCGCATCTCCACCTCCGTATTCTTTTATATGGTATCTGCTACCTTTCCTTAATTCAATTGGTCTATATAAAACAGACATAGCTTTTTCAATGTTATCCCAATCTCCTATAAAAGTATCTAAGTCAATATATTCCCCAAAACTCATCTCATCAAGGTTATTTATAAATCCATACTCAATACCATTCATTTTAAATGTATGTACCAAACTAGGTTTATCTTCAAACATTACAGAAATTATTGCAACAATATACTGTACATCTTTAGCTTTTAATAATCTGATATGATCCGCTTTTAACCCACAGAAAATTTCAATCATTTTATAAGCCAATTCTGTTTCCGTTAGTTTATCAAGTTTTATGTATTCTTGATATTGACCAAGTGTAATTTCATTTAAACTATTAGGTATAATTAATTCTACTTTCATATAAGTATATAGTTGTTTTTATTATTTTTTATTGGATAGCATATCTACCAAAGTTTGGTTTACTTAAAACTGAATACGTTGCATATCTAACAGCATCTATTGTATGGTTGTTTTTATCAATTGGCTTGTTTATCATTTTACCACTTCTATCTTCTTGCCATTTATAGTTTCTAAATTCTTGTATGCAATTATTACTATCTTTCTCTATATGTATTTTAAAGCGTTTTAATAAGTCAATTCCTGCATTAATACTATCAGCACCCTTTAAACTTGGTCGTACATTAAAACCCATTCTTTTAAGTTCCTCAATCAATCTTGGCTCTGCACTATCAAAGTAAATTGTTTCTCTTTCAATACCAATCTCTTTCCACTTCTTAGCAATATCAAAAGTAGTCATTTGTGTTTGGTAAATATGTTCTTTGATATAAAGGTTGTGTTCTTTCTTATAAACGCTTACAAGTGTTGTAGGATCATTAGAATACCCTGCATCTGCACCATAACTTACAAACTCCGCATCGTGTGGTATATGGTTTACTTCTGTATAATTAAAGATAGTTGATTTAGATATTCCTTTTAATCCTAAACCATAAATTTGCCAGTAAGATTCATCTGTTTCTTTTAATCTTTCAATCTCTTCTTTTATAGTTTTATTTAAAAAAGAATTATCAAGGTAAGTGGTAATAAAGAAGTCTGCATCATTTCTTGGTATTACTTTATCATAAATCCAATGGTACTCATCTGAGGGATTAAAGTCTAGTATTATCTTATCTTCAGTTCTGAAAATTAACTGTTGCCAATCTTCATAGTCTAATTCGTTTGCTTCGTTTATAAATAGTAAATTCCTTTTACGACCTCTAACTTTTTGTGGTTGATCTAAAGATATAAACTCTACAAGGTTTCCGTTAAGTTTGTATTCGTGGTTAGATTTATTATGTGCTTCCTCTAAATAGAAGTTATGTGCTTTTAGTATATCTAAAAAATCTCGCATAACAGAAGAACGTACAGCAGGAAAAGTCTTTCTGCAAACTGTAATAGTTTTGTTCGTGTTCTCTAAACAGTACTTAAAAATAATATAAAGCAAAATGTTATAAGTCTTTCCGGACCTAGTTCCACCTTGCTCTATTGTTATTTTATTCTTTGAATGTAGTAAATGCTTAAATACTACGTTAGTTTTTATTTTCAATAATCTCTATTTGAAAGTTTGTAGGCATACCATCAGCACCAGTTATTTCTTGCCTTTCCACATACCCTCTGCTTTTTCCTTTAGTTTTTAAGTAGAATATTGTAGCTGCTGTTGAATCTGCTGCTATTTGTTTATGTAATTGTGATTCGGCAAAGTCTAAAGCAACATTAGATAATTCTTGTACGCTTTTATTAAATTCTTCATCATCTCGCATCCAATCATAATAGGTTGTTCTTCCTACATCTACTTTCTTACAAGCTGTTGTTACTACTCCTAATGTCTGTTCTAAAGCCTTTAATAATGCTTTCTTTTTTATATGTACGCTTTCGTTCATTATATTTTATATTTATTAGATATTAGGTATATATTCTTTTCCGTTTATCTTTACTTGTAATGTATCATCTAACTTCATCATTCTGTCTATTATTACTTGGCAATACTTAGGGTCAAGTTCCATACCGTAGCACTTTCTTTTTAATTGGTGTGCTGCTACCATTGTTGAGCCTGAACCAAGAAATAAATCAAGTATTAACATCCCTATTTTACTGCTATATCCTAATGCGTTTTCAATAAGTGGAATAGGTTTCATTGTTGGGTGTAAATCATTTTTTAAAGTTTTTTGATATTCCCAAATATCTTCTTCATTAAATCTTTCTCCAAAAAACACATCATTAAACCTACCGTAAACTATTGGTTCATAACAACTTTTAAAATCTTTACCACTTATTGTTGATTGATTTTTTTTCCATATTATTATAGATTTATAATCAATGTCTAAATCATTTAAAGGTTGAAGTAATTGGTTTAATGTTTGACTTCCAAAACAAATATAAAAAGCACCTTTACAGTTTATTTTTATTTCTTTTAATGTATCTGACATAAAAGTATAAAATTTATCTTTGGACATTTTATCATTTTTTATATCATCATATTTAGCACTTATCGCAACGTGCCCAACCTCAATACCATTAATTGTTGTATTGCTCATCGTTCCGCTATAACCAATATTATAAGGCGGGTCAGTAAAAACCATATCGGCTTTTTCTCCATTCATTAACTTTGCCACTTGGTCTGAATCTGTACTATCGCCACAAAGTAACCTATGTTCTCCTATCTCAATTAAATCTCCTAATATAACATCCACCTTCATATTATCAGGTTCGGTATAATCATCCTCTTCTGCTTCTAAAACCTCATCTTCAAAAGGCATTAAATCCAAACCCCAATCTTCTAATTGTTGAGTATCCCATTCGTTCCCTAATATATCCCAATCCCACTCTCCAAATCCTACATTGTCTTTTACAATAAATTCTCTCTCTTGTTGTTCTGTTAATTCATCAGCTTTCAATATCCACACTTCTTTAAGTCCTGCTTCCTTACAAGCCTTTAAACGCATATTTCCACCAAGAACTACCATACTTGCATTAACTACAATAGGTCGTAGTTTTAACATCTCTGGAAACTCTTTAATTGATTTTACAAGTTTCTTAAATTTATGGTCTTTTATAAATCGAGGATTGTTTTCGTTGCTCTTAACCTCTTCAATGTTTATTAGTTGCATATTTAAAAACGTAGTTTTAACATCGCTAGAAACTCCTTAATTGATTTTACAAGTTTCTTATTCATTTTCTACGGTTTTTAAGATTGTTTGTCTTATCCAAGTGGATAATTTTAAATGGTTTCTGTTAGCGTAATTGGTTAAATTTTCTTTTTGTTCAGTTGAAAGTCTAATTGGTATAATTTGATTCATTACTATATATTTTAAGTTTGTATAATGATATATAGTCAATTGTAATTCTTTTTGCATTTTCAATTTTTAGACATAAAAAAACCAACCGAATTTGTGGAACTGGTTGGTTTTTAATAATTGTCTTTCGTAAAAACAAAAATGTAATATCTTGATGCAAATATACAAAAAAAAAGAAATATTCAGCAATTAGCTTTTTTTTACTTTATGTATATTTTTTAAAAAACCTTTTTTTAAAACTATCTTTTTTGATTCTAAAATATCTCCAGATGAATTGATTGTAATTCCATCAGATAAATAAATCTCATTATCAATAGTGGGTATATTTTTTGCTTTTAATTCAGTAAACAAATCTTCCATAATTTTTTTATCTAGTTCGCTCTCTGTTAATTCTTTTTTTATCATTGTTCTATTTTTATTAGATTATATATAAGTTCTAAAACTTTTACTTTTTTTTATAACAAACCTTTTAAACATAAGGCTTTAAGTACTGTTTTTTTTTACTTGAAATTCACCAAAAAACATAAATTGGTGAATCTCAAGTAATTTTAGAACCAATTTTTCTTCCCTAAAAAGGTAAGGTATCATAACCTTACTTTTATGTAATGTCTGAATTTATCTTTAAGTGTTCTGAAACTCCTAAGAATTCAAAAACAGATTTGCTTATTTCATTTGCTTCAAGTACATCTTTTTTGATTTTATTTTCTGAATACAATTTATGGTATTTTGAAACCAAATTGTGATTAGATTTTCTGGAGACATCAGTTCTGTCAAATTGTTTATAAATTTCTTGATTAGTTGCACCTTTGCTAATTGCTAAGTCAACTAGTTCGATTATTAGTTTGTCCATTGGTGTATCTGTCTTTTGTTTCATAATTTATATTTTTAATTTTAAAAAGTCAGCAGATGCATATGACATAAACCAATCTTCATTTTCTGTATATTTATCTATAACAGCATCAATCATTACAAGTTTATCTATATTTGAAGAAGATATCTTATCAATAAGACTATTCATTTTTCTCATAACATTCATTGTCATTTCTTCATTGTTATTATGTACTGTGTCAAAGTCTTCATTAACATAACCCTCTAACATTTTAATAAGTCTATTGCCAGTTAGTTTTATATCTTGCCTGTACTTTGTAGTTCCTTTTAAATCCTCTATTGCTTCAATTAGCATTTGACCAATCAATACAACTTTTAAATAATCTAATTGCTTATTCATCTTCGTTTAATTTTATTCCTAAATCATTCATCATTGTAGTCATTTTATCTAACCTTAATTCAAGTTCTTTGTTTTTATAAAACAAGTAAGAATAACTCTTAGAGCTTTGTTCTATAATAGGTTCAAATTGTTTAAATGCTCTATTTACTTTTTCTCTATCTAAAAAACAAGTAACGTTATTTAAACTATGCAATACAGTTGCGTGATTCTTTCCTAAAGGCTTTCCTATTTCATACAAGCTGCATATAGTTATTTTTCTTGCTAACTCATAATAAAAGGCTCTTGCATCAACAAAATTTCTTTTTCTTGAATCTGTTGAAATATCTATATTAAATAATGTATTCGTGTAATTTATTAATTCTTCTAACATCTTAGTTTGTTCTTAATTTTAAAAGGTTATAGCATTCTATATATCTTTGTTTTGCTTTTCCTTTATATTGTTGTTTAAATAATTCGTACATTCTTTTAGTGTATTGATATTTAGTATTGCAATCAGCTAAGTACTTTTCTGCGTACTTCTTTCCCTTGCCTTTAAAATAATTTACATTATCAGCTGTATCTCCTATAATCATTTGCTCATAAAAATTATACATAGCTTCTTCTTCTGTAATATCATACACCACCTTATGCTTGTAATGATAATTATACATCAAGCAAGGAAACTGTTTGTAGTCTTTATCTATTGAAACTATCATAACTTCATTCCTGCCAAAATCTTTAGATAAATTATACCAATACCTAGCAACCATATCATCAGTTTCTATTCCGTAACCGTAAACAGAATTATGTTTCTCTTTAACGTATGCGTGTACTTCATTTAATAAAGGCGGTTTCTCTTGGTTTGTTCTATTAGCCTTATACTTGCTTGTTATTAGCTTTCTAAAGTTACCTAGTGAACCACTAAAAATAAGTATCTTGTCTATATCGTAATTTTCCTCAAGGTCATTTACAATACCCATAAGTTGCTCATCAAACTTATCAGTCGCATCAGATAGTTTCTTATAATAAGGACTATCATCTGGAGTTAATCTTTTACGATAACAACTAGCAAATATTAAACTATCTGCATCTACAAGTAAAATCATAACATTGATGATTTAAAACAATCTCTACTGCATACACCTTTGCTTTCTATTGGTGTTCCACATTCTGTACATTCATAATCTTTTTCATTATAATATTCGTCTAAGTCGTAATCTAATTGTGTCATCTGTCTATTTTGTTTTTGTTTCTTAATAATTCAATTTCTCTATTTAAATAATCTTGTGCCTTAATTAAATCAAGTAACTCATCTTGCTTCTTTCCTGCACGTGCTACATATTTAATTATATTTCCTCTGCAAAAGTTTAAATTATAATCTCTTATAAAATCTATAATATCATAATCTTTACCACTGTCATAATGTAATTGTGTAGCCTTCATTATATAACTTCTATTTTACCATTTCTATAATGCTGACAAATAATACCAGTATCTAAAATAACTGTTTTAAATGGTACTATATTTTTACTCTCTTTGTACTGTCTGATAATTCTTTTTATTGTTTTCATAATTTACCTTTTTAAATATTTCTTTGTTTTTAATAATTCTTTAATTTCGTTTGTAAGTTCATATATTTCACCAACTGTATAAACCCCTTTATAAAAGTCATTATCAATTTCTTTAAGTAATTCTAGTAAATTTTTCATTTTTTTTTGTTTCTAATTATTTATCAAATATACAAAACTTATTTTAATTATTAACAATAAAATGTTAATTATTTTTAAATTAAATTGTAAATCCTTGTATAGCAAATGTTTATCATACCAAGATATATTACAAAATCCTTCTCAATCACTTCTTTTTCTATAAAAGTCTCCTCCATAACGCCAAAAATAATACCTTTAAACAGCGTTATATTAATTTCGTATCCTATATATTCCATTTGTTTTTTATTTTTTTAAAGTCTTCGTAGTCATCACTTAACTTCAGTTTAACAATATCTTTTAAAACCTCATCTCTTTCTTGAATATTTATCCTGTCAGATAACTGATTTAACTTTTGTATAATTTCTTTTTTCATCGTATAAATTGTATCATTATTATTAATCATTGCTGCTTGGCTTTCCTCTAATAGATAACAAGGCTTTAACACTTTACTGTTGTTCCACATAGTTGTCATAGGACAATATTTGTTTACTGGTTCTGGCATCTTAATATCATTTAACCAGAACATATAATTTGCTTTAGGGTCATTAACGAAGTAAAAAGCAACCTTACCAGTAGCTATTAGCTTATCGTATTTAAACTTTTCAAGCATCTTAGTAGAATAATGTTTATTTCTAAACTTCATCTCTATAACGCATTCTTTTCCTTTTGGAGTTAAACCCTCTGCATCCCAGCTTTCACTTCCTTCTCCTGTCCAATTTAATTGCCATCCATCTAAATTTAAAATGCTTACTACTGATTTTTCTAGTTGATGTTGTTTATTCAAATTTATTTATTTAGATTAATATTTTCTATCAATATCAGCAATCCACATTAAGTAAATCTTACCATTGCAACTACAAGGTTCGTGATATTTATGGTTGTAATATTTAGCGTGTAATGTACATAATATCTTTCTATATTCTGGAGTTAGTTTATTTGTAACGTTTGCTTTAAAATCAACCCATATATTTTTATCTTCTTCTACCATAACTCAACGTCATTAAGTTTATTCTTTCTATCCTCACATCCACAATTTTCTCCCCATATCTTTTTAACCAGCCACTTGATTCCAGTATAGGTTGTAATTAATTCAATTAAATTTCCTAGTTTCATAACAATTCATCTTTTAGTTTATTTTTAACTGTATTATAAGTATTGTAAAGGCTATAATATCCAATCTTTGTATCTCTGCTTAATTCTGCAATACTCTTTCCTTTAGCAACCAATTCAAATACTTTCTTGTCGTACCAGAAAACGTCATCTACTGCGTTCAAATAGCTGTTTAGAAACTTCTCGTATTGAGCTTCATATTCTAAAGGGTCTATTTCTTCAAACTGTTTATCAATTTCATCTAAAGATACTTTTTTAATTTTAGAACTAGCACGAAGATACTGTACATAGATTCCTCTTAATTGTTTAAAAACATAATAGTAGTTTACTTGGTCGCCATACCATAAGTTTTTACCTTCCCTTTCATATCTAATAAGATAAATATACATTTCCTGTACTATGTCTTCTTGTATATTTGCAGGACAACCAAAAGATTTTACAATATTTATCCAAGTTTTATGTTTCTTGTATGCTAATTCAACTAATTTTGACATATATTTAAAATGGTATTTCTACGTGTTTAGGTTTTTGTGCTATATAATCTTTTAAAGGGTCGTAAATGTTTCCAACTACAAAAGGTAATCCGTATTTATTTACACTAAAATCAAAACTTTCAAACGAGTAACCTCTACTCAATTTGCAGTTTACTGTTATATTGTCTTTATGAACTGTATTAGGCTCTAATGCTATTGCTGTTTCACATTTCTTGTATAGGAAACTTCCTAAATGACCAGTTGCTTTATCGCTTCCATAATTACTATGTATTACAGTTATAATATGGCAATCATATCTTGCACTCCATTCCATTAATTTTTGCGTACAAAGGTTAGATTCTTCAAGATTATTTACATCGCTTACAAGGTCTGCAATTCCGTCTATTATAACTAATCCGTTGTTACCTTTATTTTGTTCTAAAGTCCATTCAATGAATTTTAGCCTTGTTTTATAATTTATAGTTCTTAAAGCATAAGTCTGATAACATCCAAAGTCTTTTAATACAGTCATATCTTCAACTCTTTTAAATACCCTTTGACTGTGCCAATGACCTTGCTCTGTATCAAAATGAATTAAACACCTTCCATTTCTATTTCCTTTTATATTTCCTCCAAAATTATTTTTACCACTTAAATAGACACTTGCTAAAAGTGATATAAAAAATGTCTTCTTTGTTTTTGGTGGTGCCTGTACAAAAGAGAAGTTTCCATAGGTTCCAATTGGTATTGGTATCTTTATATCTCCATCTTTTGTTGATATTATTTTTTCTCCTAAACTTAAAGCAGTTGGAGGATATGCAACAATCTCATCTGTTGTTATCCTGCATTCTTCTGCAACAAGTTCCATTTCCATTTGCGTAATTGTCTGTTCTTCTGTCATTGTTTATAAATTTGTCCAAATATATAAAAAAAAAGGGTGGCTATTAAACCACCCCTATTTAATTTAAAAAGGAAAATCAGACGCTACTTCTTCAGATACTTCTTGTTTTACTTCTTTTTCTGCATTTACAATACTTCCATTATTCCAAACTACTTTACCATTTCCCAAATATGATTTAGGTTTTTTATCTTGGTTTTCTTCTTTAGTTTGACTAACAAATACTGCTGTATTGTTTCCGTATCTTGTTTCGTCATTAATTGACATTGTTAAGTTGATGTACACTGCACCATCTTTTCCTGCTACAAATTTTTCCTTAGGTAATTTGTCTACTCTTAAACTGTAATTGATAATTGCACTCATAATAATTCTATTTAATTTAGGTTAATAATTATATTTATTTTCTTTTAAATGATTCTGATTCATCTTCTCCAAAAACTCCCAATTCATAGAAGCCAGTTAGTTTTAATACCGCTCTTGACATTGCTCTTTTTTCTGCCATTTCAGCCACATACCAACTGTTTGTGTTTCCATCTTTAAATGTATCTCCTTTTAATGCGCTTCCAAAAGTCTGTATCATTTTACCTTCCTTTTGTGCCTTTGCTTTAAATACTGCAAAGTTAGGTTCACATTTGATAACTTCATAATCTACATAAATTTGTTCTTTAGCTTGTATTTTATCAATACCTTGTCTAGTTAAAATTGTGTAGTGCTGATGCTTGTAAACATCATCTGGAGTTAATTCATACTTTAAATAAAGTTCTTTTAATTTGTCTGTTTTCATTATCTTAATTTTAATACTGTTACTTGTCCTTCTAAAAATTCAACTCTGTTTTCTAATGCCATAATTCTTGCATTTAAATAATCTACTAAATCATCTTTCGAGGATTGTCTTAATCTCATAATGTCTTCTGTGTGTGTCATTCGTCTATTTTTATTGCTAGTTTTAAATAATTTCTTGTTCCTATTTCTGGCACTCTTAACTGGTAATTAATATTGATATCAGTTAAGTTGTGATCTTGTTCTGTGTGGTACTCAATTTGAAGTCTTAATTTTTCCCACGCTTCTTTACTCAATCTCATCAAATAAATCATAAGGAGATTGTACACCTGTAAAGAAATATAAATCTTTCCAAATTCCGTATCTCATACTAGATACTAATGTAATTTCTTCTAACTCTAAGCATATAAGACCAATTAAAATTGGATAACTTGCATTATGCAATTCTAGTTTGTCTTTATACTCTTTTTTCAATCTGTCAATTAATTTCATTTTGTCTTGTTTTTAATTATTTATCAAAAATAATAAATAAAATGTTAATAAAAAAATATATTTTAATTTATTTTTTAGAATAGCTTTTTTTAATTGGTTAGAAAAATTATCTTCTACTTCTTTAGGTTTATAACCTTTATCTAACTTATCGTTAATAGCGTTTCTTATAAATTTGCCTACGTCTACGTTTAATAATTTCATATTTTTAAACGTCTGGAGCATTTCTTCGTCTATTCTTATTACCTTAGTGTGTTTAAGTGTTTTCATAGAATTGTAATACGTTTTGTTCTCTTATTAGTTGTTAGCCACAATTACCGCAGTCAAGGCATTTCATTTGGTCAATACCACTATGATAAGACCATTCATAGCTTAAACAAGATGGGCATACAGGCGGTAACAGTTCACTTCGTTGGCTAACATCGTTTAACCGTAATTGCTCGGTTACGTGCTTATCAATAAAATCTGTTAGCCATTCTACTTTTTCATTTCCACTCATATCGGTTCTCGATACAAGTTGGTTTAATTTTTCAATCTCTATTACTTTCATTTGTTCTTGTTTATTAATTTCTGTTATTAAATTCCGCAACTACGGTTACACGCATTCCGTTGTCAGTCATTATTGTAAAAATGCCACATATATTATGTTGGAAACTCCTCACACTCTTTCAATCTCTGCCTTTACAATTTTGTATGTATCACAGTCAAACTCTAAATTGCCTTTTCTACCAAAGTGTGTGTAGAAATTATCTACTTTTAAACCCAC
>Ga0222708_1000097_pt1 | contig 26250 bp, 50 predicted proteins | sample AntAcemetage1576_FD_179806 | JGI IMG/M metagenome (GOLD analysis project Ga0222708, IMG submission 179806) | Saline water microbial communities from Ace Lake, Antarctica - #1576 | ecosystem: Environmental > Aquatic > Non-marine Saline and Alkaline > Saline | place: Antarctica: Ace Lake... | reverse complement strand
CGTCCGGTTCACGACGTGATCCGGTGGAGACCCCAAACGGGGAATATATCCGGGTCTCGGCGCCACCGGCGAGAGACCAGATCAAGCGGCGGCTCATCTAATACACTGCTCTTGCTCATAAGCTTTAACAGCTTACTAATCTAGAACAGTAACATGGAGGTGTTAGAATTATTCGATAAGGTTTGTCCTACAGTTCATCTAACAAGGTGAACTCAGAAAATGGAGATAGATTGAAATGAATTGTGTAAAATGTAATTCTGAAAGAGTCCTTTCACTAGATGTTAAACAGGGTGATTGTGGCAGATTTGGTATGGGAAGGTTTGAGCATTACGGGTATGCTCCCGAGATTAAAAACATTTGCGGGGGGGATTATACAAAACTGAGTGTCTGTTTAGACTGCGGTCAGGTTCAGGGCAAGTTCCCCGCTAAAAAAACAGTATATGAGGGAGATGTATGCTTGTGTGATATTCCAGATATTGAAACGGATGATTATGGACCTTCTATTTGTGCAAATTGTGGCGAGCTTGCACCGACAAAATTGACGTAGTAATATGATTACACTTAATTTCAAAATAACAAACGTCTCATTGGTCATCCATAGGTAACCAGCTTCACAGATTAAATGGCAAACCTGCATATCAATCCTGGTATGAAAATGGACAAAAGAGCTATGAGAAATACTATGAAAATGGAAAATGGAAAATCAAATGATTACACTTCAATTTAAAACCACAACCAGCTCAACAACCAAATCAGATTGGAAAACCACAAATAAGCAACGTCACAGGTTACATGGTAAACCTGCATGGCAAACCTGGTATGCAAATGGACAAAAGTGTTCTGAACAATACTATGAAAACAGCCTACGACACAGATTAAATGGTAAACCGGCATGGCAAACCTGGTATGCAAATGGACAAAAGAGCTGTGAATCATATTGGGAACATGGAAGATATATCAAATGATTACACTTCAATTTAAAACCACAAACGGTTCATCTTGGAAAACTGAAAATAACCGGCTTCACAGATTAAATGGTAAACCTGCATATCAATCCTGGTATGAAAATGGTCAAAAGAACTTTGAAGTATATTTTGAAAATGATCTACGGCACAGATTAAATGGTAAACCTGCATATCAATCCTGGTATGAAAATGGTCAAAAGAACTTTGAAGTATATTTTGAAAATGATCTACGGCACAGATTAAATGGCAAACCTGCATATCAATTCTGGTGGCCAAATGGACAAAAGATATCTGAAGAATATTATGAAAATGGAGTATTCTTCAAATGATCATATTACAACTTAAAACCACAACTCGATCATCTTGGAAAACCACAAACAAGCGTCAAAAGAACTATGAAGAATACTGTGAACACAGAGGAATACTGGGAATATGGAAAACGGCAAACCTGCATATCAAGAAATTCGGATAAGGTTTGACATGAGTTTAATCTAACTAGACTAAGGGATGGCATATGAAAAAACGATATAACGACATTTTTTCAAACTCGAACGGCGCGATGGTTGAAGAAGATACTCCTAACTCGGAAAGATACTATCTTGTTCCGTCTTATTTAGCTGATGCTCAAGGAGACGGCCAGCAAGAAGATAACATTGATAAGTTGGCGAAAGAACTTGTGCAGACCCGTCACCACATAGGAACAACGGTGCAAGCAATTAAACTAGGCATCGAGCATAATAATGCAACCGGAATTTTAGAAGATCAGTTGACAGATTATCTAGAAGAACAAGATGTGATTCTTACAAAACTTTACTTCCAGTGGGTTGTTAATAATTAAAATGACCTATATATCTAGTCGTCACATGTCTAAAGAAAAAAACAGCTTGAAACAAACTTTTGCGGGGACTCGCATAACGCATGGGCTCGAAACACGAAAGTTGGCTCAGTCTTGGAAAACTCTGATTGACTTTTGTGAGAAGATGAGGTAGGCTTCGCCAACGAGATTAAACATTTTTTTTGAAAAGGGAGTTAGATTATGGGAATCTCTTACAATTCATCGGCAGTAATTGGAGTTAAAATCGATCTTGCATGTTTGGTTACAAGTGAGCGAGTCAAAGCATTTGAACACGAGTATTCTGAAGACTTCACATATGATCCTCAATCTGGAAAACCTCTATGGGTTTGGAAAGATGTCCCTAAAGATGGAGTCGTTACACTCTATGAAGGTGAATCCGTTGATAGCGGGTGCACAGTATGCGGTTATAATGTAATGCTGTCTAAAAATAATAGTGCTGTCATTTATATGCATCGAACTGATCGTGTCGAAGGAGAGGGTGCAAATCCCATTGCCTCCTGTAAATTGCCAGAAAACATTGAAGAGTTGAGGCAGCGCATGCGTGAAACTTTAAGCGCAAAGGGATTTTGGTCTGAAGCTGATTTCGGATTACATGTAGTAATGTGGTATTCTTAGGCATTTAAAACAAACTGTGGTGCATTATTTGTTGCGCTTTGCGTCGATGTGTGTTATGGTTTGTTTTTGCCAGACATATTGCAACTAGTGCACAGTTGCAATATGTCTGGCTTTTTTCAGGAAAGTTATAATGATTACATTACAGGTTAAAGAAAATGCTCTAAGACTATTTTGGTTGGACCTTTATATGAGAGGGCATAGGTTACACGGTAAACCTGCATATCAATCCTGGTATAGAAATGGACAAAAGGAACATGAAGCATATTATGAAAATAACCGGCTGCACAGGTTAAATGGTAAACCTGCAAGTCAATACTGGCATCCAAATGGACAAAAGTGTTCTGAAGAATATTGTGAAAATGGAGAGTTCATCAAATGATCATATTACAATTTAAAACCACAACCAAATCAGATTGGAGATCCACAACTAACCTGCAACATAGGTTAAATGGTAAACCTGGTATAAAAATGGACAAAAGAAATATGAATTATATTATGAAAATGATCTACGACATAGGTTACATGGTAAACCTGCATGGCAACGCTGGTATGGAAGTGGACAAAAGTGCTATGAAGCATATTATGAATATGGGAAGCTAGCTTATTAAATGATCATATTACAATTTAAAACCACAACCAGCTCAAGAACCAAATCAGATTGGAAAACTGCAAATAATCATTGTCACAGGTTAAATGGTAAACCTGCAAGGCAACACTGGTTTGAAAATGGACAAAAGAACTATGAAGAATACTATGAACATAACCTACGACACAGGTTAAATGGTAAACCTGCATGGCAACACTGGTATTCAAATGGACAAAAGAGGTATGAAGAATATTATGAATATGGAGAGCTACATAGGTTATCTGGTAAACCTGCATGGCAATACTGGTATTCAAATGGACAAAAGAGGTATGAAGAATATTATGAATATGGAGAATTTATAAAATGTTCACATTACAATTTAAAACCACAACCAAATCAGATTGGAGATCCACAACTAACCTGCAACATAGGTTAAATGGTAAACCTGCAAGGCAACACTGGTTTGAAAATGGACAAAAGAGGTATGAGAAATACTGTGAACATGGTAAGCTACATAGGTTATCTGGTAAACCTGCATGGCAACACTGGTATTCAAATGGACAAAAGCAATATGAAGAATATTATGAATATGGAGAATTTATAAAATGATCACATTACAATTTAAAACCACAACCACCTCATTTTGGAGAACTACAAATCATCATCTACATAGGTTAAATGGTAAACCTGCATATCAACTCTGGCATGAAAATGGACAAAAGTGTTCTGAAGTATATTTTGAAAATGATCTACGGCACAGATTAAATGGTAAACCTGCATATCAAGACTGGTATAAAAATGGACAAAAGAGCTGTGAAGGTTACTGGGAAAATGATCTACGGCACAGATTAAATGGTAAACCTGCAAGGCAATCCTGGTATAAAAATGGACAAAAGTACTGTGAAGGTTACTATGAAAATGATCTACGGCACAGATTAAATGGCAAACCTGCAAGTCAATCCTGGTATGAAAATGGTCAAAAGATGTCTGAAGAATATTATGAAAATGGAGTATTCTTCAAATGATCATATTACAACTTAAAACCACAACCACCTCATTTTGGAAAACCATAAATAACCAACTACACAGGTTAAATGGTAAACCTGCATGGCAACACTGGTATTCAAATGGACAAAAGAGGTATGAGAAATACTGTGAACATGGTAAGCTACATAGGTTATCTGGTAAACCTGCATGGCAATACTGGTATTCAAATGGACAAAAGAGGTATGAAGAATATTATGAATATGGAGAATTTATAAAATGATCACATTACACATACAAAAGGGACAAATTAATATGTTGAACAAGTTCAGTAAAATCATGCTCGCTGTAGTCGCACTAGGAATCATGTGCTCATTAGGATGTCAGCCTTCTTCATATTCATACTCAAAAGGACATACGTATCATCCCGACAGTGATTGTAATAAGCGGATTCGAGAAGAGGCCATTGAAGAATACAGCCGAACTCAAGAACGGCAAGTCTTCATGGCGGCAGAAAGTCAGATGCGCGTCGTATGTGGAACGTCATTCCGGTAAAGGAGTTTTGTCTAAGGGATTTTACACTGCCCAGAGAAAAAATCTCAAGAACCGCACCGATGAGTTGACTGATCACTTTTGATCTGCTAAGATGAGTACAGAAACCAAACGCCTTGAAAATTTACAAGGCACACCAAAAGGATAAGAAAATGGATAACGAAACTAAGAAGAATCCCACCTACGCTGACCTCGCGATGATTTACTTCGTCGATGGCCTTGACGCTTTGCGAGAGAAGGCAGAGGAATTTGAAACCTCTCGTGTTACGATGGTGAAAGTCGTCGGGAAAATTAAAGAGTTGAACAAAGATGCTACGCCGGTCGAAACTTTGCTTGAAGAAATGTATGGTCCCAAGGGCACGCGTGGAATGAGGGCACCTGTCATTGGTGATGTCCGCACGTACAAGGCTCAACAGGCTAAGAATCAAGGTGTGTTTACTCGAACCCCTCTTGAGACGCTTGGCGTAAGCAAAGGTGGATCTGTCCATACTTGCTTTTGCGAAGATGAACGCGGTCCTTATTTGATTGTGCGACCTGGTCCTGCACCCTCAATTGCGGGAAATGACGAGGACTAGGTAGTTCAAGATCATGAGTAGATGATGACATATTAGGTTACATCTACTCATGATCTTTTCTCTGTGCTCCTGTATCGCCTTAGCCTCCTAAGCTGTTGAAAGCGTAACCGGATACATGTTGGTTCGATTCCAATCGGGAGTACCACTGAAAAACAATAGGATGACAAAATGAAGACAGTAAAAGAACGAGACATTTGGACAACTGATGAAATAGAAGAAGGTCCTAATAAGGGAAGTTCTCACTGGAAAAAAGTGGGAGTTTATCAAGAGGATGAGTATGGAAATGGCCGTATTGTTCTCCTTGAAAGTATTGGCGAACACAAGAGCTTGATTATTAAAAATCAACCTCACGATCAACGTCGTGAATTTCTCAGCGCAGAATAATGATTTTTTAAGTTCAATTTAAAAGGACAACCTGATGACTAAGAAAAAACATAAGATCAACTGGGATAAAGTTCCTCTTGGTACTAAGACCGATACAGATATTGCGAAAGAATTAGGTTGTAGTAGAGAGCGAGTTCGTCAAGTTCGCAGTGAGAAGGGCATCCCTAAATATAAAAACAATGTCAATTGGGATGAGATTCCGCTCGGTACCAAGCCTGATGGAGAACTTGCCAAAGAGTACAACGTGTACAAGACTAATGTGAGAAATGAGAGAAACCTTAGGAACATCAAACCGTATGGGTATAGAGAGCGAGTTCGTCAAGTTCGCAGTGAGAAGGGCATCCCTAAATATAAAAACAATGTCAATTGGGATGAGATTCCGCTCGGTACCAAGCCTGATGAAGAACTTGCCAAAGAGTACAACGTGTACAAGACTAATGTGAGAAATGAGAGAAACCTTAGGAACATCAAACCGTATGGGTATAAGTTTATCAATTGGGATAAAGTTCCTCTTGGAAGTAAGCCAGATACACACATTGCAAAAGAACTAGGTTGTAGTAGAGAGCGAGTTCGTCAAGTTCGCAGTGAGAAGGGCATCCCTAAATATAAGAACAATGTCAATTGGGATGAAATTCCGCTCGGTACCAAGCCTGATGAAGAACTTGCCAAAGAGTACAACGTGTACGAGACTAATGTGAGAAATGAGAGAAACCTTAGGAACATCAAACCGTATGGGTATAAGTTTATCAATTGGGATGAAGTTCCTCTTGGAAGTAAGCCAGATACACACATTGCAAAAGAGCTAGGTTGTTATCCTACTGCTGTATGCTCAGCGCGCAAAACTAGGGGTATTCCACCATATGAGAAGAAACGATATAATTGGGATGAAGTTCCTCTTGGCATCAAGGTTGATAAAGATATTGCGAAAGAGCTAGGCTGTAGCTGGCTTTCTGTGTTCAATGCTCGAAAGAAGAGAAACATTCCAGCATTTAAGTCTGATTGGGATTTATGGGTTGAAGCTCAACAAACATCTGAAGTTAAGGAGTCGTAATGCTATTAAGTGGAATTTTATATACTGCAAACCAGATTAAAGAAATTACTGAAAAGATTGAATCTTCGGCGACAACGGTCCCTTCGGATAAATCATCGGAGGCAGAGACTGCAAAAACTGCACGTAATACCTTGCGCTCAGTTGAAAATAGCATTATCTCGATTGAGAATCAACTAGAAGCAATGAAACTGTATGTTGCGGCTGGTCTCAAAGCAAGTGACCTTAAAGCAAATAACCATAACAGATAAGGTTTGCCCAGCGTTTAATCATCTAGTGTGAAGCAAACAGAATAAAAAGATAACGCCTAAGAAAAAGAAGAAGAAGCGAGGCGAAGCTCAAATCTATAAAAGAAGGATGCGGACTTAACACAACCTTTACCTTGAAACACAGGTGAGGGCTTATGGTTGCGGTAGCTCAGCTTGGTAGAGCGGGAGATTGAAAGTCTCCGCGACAATGGTTCAAATCCATTCCCAACCACCATTAGACTAGCAAATGTTAGTTGCAGTGTAGATGGCTCGTTTATTATAACTACAACATGGAGTTAAAGATGAAGTTTGCAATGCCAGAAGTAACCGGTTTTAAAAGTTATGATTATCACATTCGTCTAGATGCAATCCTCGCTCATCTTAAGAGTGATGGAGATTTTGATGAGTTAATTGAAGCTGGTGTGGCGGTAAGAGATATTAAAACGGCACAAGAAATTTTGGACATCCGCGATGGAAGTGAATGTGCAGAGTCCTCTTGAAATGAAATTATGATTATTTTAAACTTTTGTGATAAAGACTCCATTATTGTTGATAACTTTTGGAAGGATATTAACAAGGTAACTGGAAGAGGTGGATCCATTACAATGTCGCTAAAGAGGTTTGGATTCATAGTATTAATGCAAACGGCGCAACGCAAATTGAAAGTTTTTTAATTAAGCAAGGTATTGCCGTAATAAAGATCCCTATTGATGATTTGGAAACTTAAAACTGAAAGGAAACGTTATGTCTGCAAATGGGAATGGTTCTTTTGATAGGAAGTTTGACTGGTTGTTTAAAGCCGCTATGTTTTACATCATCATATTTTTGTAGCGGCTGTAACTGCTCTGGTTGTTTACGGACCTCCTCTGGCAGAGTATCTCGGAACCCTGTTGACAAGTGGGGCGAGTTAGGCTAAGATCAAGTTGATCCCGTGAAGGGTTCGGAAGGAGCTAGCATGTTATATTTGTGTAACGTAGAGATTACGGAAACTCTTTCGAATACTTATTTCGCTTGTGTGACTTATACTCCCAATTGGTTAGGTAGACTGTTGCAAGCTCAACCAAGCAGGTATGAGATTTACGGTCATGATGCAACATGGAAACATAAAATTAGCAGTCGTCCTGTGACAGATCTCAAGCTGATTAAAAAGCTACATGCCGCTTACCTTGTACATAATTCTGTTTTGAAAAAGTAGATTATGAAAACTTCAACTTCGATTCCAAGCTATCGCGATAATTCATTGCCATTATTTGCACGCATCAAAATTGCCTGGCACATATTGTTTAAAAGAAACCCATGTCCCTCCACTCTTTCAGATATTTTTACCGATGCCTTGAAACAGTTCGAACGGGATAGAAAAATAAATGACAAGAGGAAATCAGATAGAGAAATTGAAGCGAAAAATTCAGAAGATAAAAGAAAAGCTGAAGAAAGATCGAAGATTTTAAAGGCTCAACGTGAAACAAAAGTGGGTGGTATGCCTCATAAGGTATGGTATTAAAGTATGACTTTTCAAAACCAATTGATGCGCATTCTTCCGGAATTAGATGATTTTCTTTCTTCAAGCTCAAGTGACAACAGAGAGCCGCCCTTTGCAAAGATGGTAATGATCTCATGTTTTGTATTTTGTTTGATTCTTATTCATTCTTTTGTTTCCCGCCGCAATGATACCCAAAGAAAGAATGAAAGACGCGCGGTGTTTGTCCCAAGTGTATCGGCCCCATCAGGTAGCCCACTAATCATATTCTGTAGAAAGTGAGTTCATAATGAAAAAAGAATCATCTGAAAATTTGCACTGTGAATCTGTTGATGTATTGAAGTCTGTTGCAACCAAAATTCCCCTTTATGTATTTGTAAAAGATTGCAATGACAATCTTGGCATTACTGTTGGGCGAGGAACCGTTGATGGTGAACATATTGCAGTGGTACATTGGATTGATGGAACCTACTCAGGAATGGTGAGGATTACTCACCATGGCGAATTCACTTTTGTAAGGGGAGATTCTGGAGAATTGAACCCAGCTAACTTGGTTGCTGAAAAATTGCCATGGTCTCTAATTGTTTCATTTGAGAGATATCATCGGTCAAAAACTCCTCCAGAATTAACTTTCTTTCAAAAATTCTCCTCTTGGTTTGATTTTATCGGATAAGGAGTTTCGCTGTGAAAAATCTTACAAAAGAATATCCCATCACCTTAGCACCGAAAGATAAAAAATCGAGTGAATCAGAATAAGGAAACTTTTATCTATTTTGCGAGTCAATCATCAGTGAAGAATACGCTCATGATGAATATTTTTGTATGATTCTTAATAGGGCTGAGCATGAGTAAGTTCACTAAGCACATAATCAAGAGTTTGAACAATCAACCAGGTGACTGGTCTATTTCAAACCACTCTATGACGAAACCTGTTGAATGTAATTGGGATGACTTTGGAGCCAGAAAAACTACATCTCGAATATATATTCGAGATGTAACCACAAAATGGATTGAATTAGTTCATGTATCTGGTGAGATTAAACTAATCGACTCTCAACCTCATACATACTATGAGTGGGATATCAAATATCCTGCCCACGTTCATTTGAGTTGGTGGGAGCGACGAAGTCTATCGAAGGCAGTTCTATTTTGGCGTGAACATGACATTCAGTCTCTTAAACCAAAATCAGAAGAAGATGAACTTGAAATCGCGTTGGCAGAATTAGAAAAAGAAATCATTTGAAAGGGATTAACATGACTGACAAGAAATGTTTTATTATGCAGGGATGTAGTGGGTCTGGAAAGAGCACTCGTGCTCGCGAGTTGGTTGAAAGTGGCGGAGAGATTTTCTCGTCAGATGAATTCTTTGTGACTGAAGGCGTTTATCTTTTTAACGGCCGCCTCCTTGGAAAGGCTCACGAGTGGAATCGAAAGCGAGCTGTAGCTGCCATGGAAGCTGGAGTGCAAACTGTGGTGATTGATAACACCAACACTCAGGCGTGGGAAGCTAGAGATTACGTTAAGACTGCAATTGCCAATGGGTATAACATTGAGTTTGTGAGGCCCGGAACTGCATGGGAGAATGATGCAGAAGAATGTGCCAGGAGAAACACGCATGGGGTTCCCCTCAAAGCATGCAAGCGTATGATTGAAAGAATGGAAGAGTTGGGCGTGCGCGCTTGTTTGAATTCATTTGCTCCGTGGGAAGTCGTATTTTAATGACACATCACCCTTACGATCAGCTTTCACACGATACTTTGTTGAAGTTAGTTGAACTTAAAGTTTATAAAATTTCAGGGAAGCCTTTTAGCAATGGAGATAAAGTTGCCAAGGTTACCGGCGTTGTGAAACGCCCACACCGAGATGGCTATGCATTTACATTTGATAAATCAAAATTATGCGGCGTAGGAGCATGTTTGCTTGTCGAGAGCTATTCCTTTGAAAAGTTTGAGAATAGATTTCGCGTTATCAATAATCAGCAATCTATTACTCCTCTTGAAGAGGTAGTTGAAGAAGGAGAAAATCCCTCACTTGAACAAGATCTGTTACAGCAAAATGAAAGTGAAGATGAATTTCCACTGGGTGATTACTTTTAAACAATGGCATCATATACCTTTTGAAGAACGGATTTATCAAAATGAAAAATCATGAGGCGGATTTCAATAAATTAGAGATTTTAATTAATTCTTCAAATATGTTTGCAGAATTAATTCCCATGAGTGCTAGGTTTTACGAACACTTTAGAGATTCAATTGACAGGCAAAAGTCAGACGAATTATTATTCCATTGCAGCGGCGAAGTTCAAGTTCCATTTGGGTTTAAATCTAGGCAGATTATCAAGGTATGTAAAGAGGTTGAACAATTGTATCTAAAAAACAAAGAAATTGAAACGAACGATTCAACCTAGATTTGAAATCTTAGAGAGTTCTAAAGGAAACATACAGCAGTTATATTTAGAGGAGTTTATTTTGACCAAAGCCCTACAAGCATCTAGCATTAGGAATGTTTTCCGTCCAATCTTCATTTTAACACTGGTTGCGCTTAGCAGCTGTGAATGCATTGAGGATCTTGATAAAATTTGCCCAACTTCTGTAGAGTGTTGGGTAGAAGAGGGAAAATCAAATGTGGAGTCTAACTTTGTTCTAGATAACTTTCCGGGAATTGCTAATTATGGAGAATGCACTACAGGCAAGACTAGTTGCAATGACAACATGGAGTTGTTTTGCGAAGGTGTAATTTATCCTGTTGAAGAAGTTTGTGATTTTAAGGATAACAATTGCGACCTGAACATTGATGAAGGGTTTGATTTAGATCAAGATGGCGTGAAAACATGTGAGGGAGACTGTGATGATAATGATGAAACAGTCTCCGTTTACAGTCCGGAGATTTGTGATGGTAAGGACAATGATTGCGTAGATGGCATTCCATCCAATGAAACTACTGACTTTGATGGCGATGGTTATTTCGAATGCGAAGATTGTAATGATCGCAATCGTGATGTTCACCCAGGTTTAGCTGAAACTTGCGATAACATTGATAACAACTGTAATAACATTATTGACGAAGATGTTATTGAGGCCAATACCTTATGTGGTCCTGAAACAACTGTTGGAGTTTGTACTAGAGATTATCCAGTATGTGTTGATGGAGAGATGTATTGCATTGATGCAATATATCCAACTGCGGAATCTTGCGATGGCGTTGATAACAATTGCAATGGGGCTGTGGATGAACTGCTAATTAGAGAATGCTCTACGGTTTGCGGACCAGGAATTGAAAGATGCAATAATGGAGAGTGGATGGGTTGCACTTCACCTCAACAGACTACTGAAATTTGTGATGGCATTGACAATGACTGTAACGGAGCTATTGATGATGCTATTGGTGGATGCCCATGCGAGCCGCGCGAAACGAGATTATGTGAACAGGATGTTGTAGATGCAAATGGTAATTTGATTAACTGCGGAGTTGGAATTAAAGAATGTACAGGTGAGAGAGAGTGGGGCCAGTGTGTTTGGGTAATCAGTCAACCTGAAGTATGTAACAATTATGATGACGATTGCGACGGGGTTGTTGACAATATTACTCAAACCTGTGGTAACCCTTTTACATCTGGAATAGGCCAATGCGTACTAGGACATGAGACGTGCACCGCAGGTGTTTGGAGTGAATGTATCGGTCTTGTAGAGCCTGCTGAAGAGATTTGCGACGAGATAGATAATGATTGCGATGGCGCAATCGATGAAAACTTAAATCCTCATAATAAAGTGGATATGCTTTTTCTCATTGACGGTTCAGGTTCGATGTGTGTTTTCATCGACGCTTTGTTTGAAGGTATTAGGGAATATGTTTCCGAATTTGAAGGAAGTGAGCATAAGTTTGGATTAGTTATTTATCCTTATCAATTCCATTCATTCTCAACTCAAAGTAATCCAAACATCCCATGGGTTAGAGTTACAGACCTAACTGATGTCAATGAATTCATGTCCTTACTTGGAACCGTACTATGTAATTATCCAGGAAATGAACCCGGATATGATGCCATGTATGATGCTGCACTTGCATCCAACCCTATGGGGATTTCTTGGCGAGAAGACGCTCATCCTTATATTATTTTAATGACGGATGAAGCGGGCGAACTATCTTGGATTAATCGAGTTGAAAGTGAGGTTGCATCTAAGACTGCAGATTGTAGAGTTGGAGATTGCAATCTTGGTGAGAAGTTTGAAGTATTTGTTTTCACACATTTGCACTTCTTTTTACTTTGGGATGAAATTACTTTCTTCGAAACAGAGAGATTGATTGACATTTTACCAGCGAATGCGGAAGGATATTTCAATAAGCTCAGGACGATTTTCACTAACGTATGTAGATAAGTTTACTTTGGCTCCTAAAGCTAACATTTGCAATTGGTTGCAAAAAAGGATAATGATTATGTTTAACTCTAGAATCTTGATTATTTTGTGTATGGTTGTAATTCCTTTCATGAATGGGTGTACCTGTATTTCTGTAGATGGTGGAAGTGTAGGTGTGAAGAAAGTGTGGGGTGAGCTTCAAGCTGAGCCCTTGTTGGAGGGCGGCCCTTATATTTTCAATGCTCTGACTACTGATGTGGAATTTGTCTCTACTCGGATTCAGAAATTGGATGTGAAAGCTGCGGCATCTTCTAAGGACCTTCAAATTGTCACAACCAAGTTGATTTTGAACTTCCGACTGGATCCATTGCATGTTGTTGAAACTTATAGAACCATTGGAGATCTTAGGGCTGTGGCAGATAACATTGTAGCACCAGCAATTCAAGAGTCGATCAAAATGAGTACGGCTCAGTTCACAGCGGCAGAACTGGTAACTCACAGAGCGGATGCAAAAAGAGCAATTACTGCAGACATTACAAAGACACTGTTGAAAAATCACATCGTGGTAACTGAAGTATCTGTAACTAATTTCCAATTTGATAAACAGTATCAAGATGCTGTTGAATCTAAGCAGATTGCAGAACAGAAGGCTCAACAGGCAACCAATGATTTGGAAAGAATTAAAGTTGAAGCATTGCAAGAAGAGGTCAAGGCAGCAGGAGTTGCAAAGGCTCGTGTAATCAGAGCTGAAGCTGAAGCTAAGTCACAAGAGTTGATTCGTAAAACGATTACTCCTGAAATTGTTTATTTGCGTGCAATTGAAAAGTGGGATGGTCGTCAGCCTCAAGTTGTGACTAATGGTGGAACTCTTGTAGACTTCTCTGCGCTGGGAGTCAAGCAATGATTCCAGCTATTCTATTAGGTCTTGTCATGCTTGGTGGCATTGTCGCACTAGGTTTCGGTGGAGCCGCAGTGGTAAAGCGCATCGGATCCAAGCCTGTCAGATACTTGGCGACGCCAGAAGTTAAAACTCTGAGGAAAGAGCTAGCTGAGGCAAATGAGAGGTTGACAAATCTTAGTGAAAGGTTTACTCTACTTGAAGATGCGGTTCTCATTGAGCCCAGGCGGCCCGAATCCAAGAGCTAGCTAAAAACAATCTGCTTAACATAGGATGAAATATGACATTAGTTATCATATGGAATGGAAAGGGAATTGGTGCCGCAGATTCTTACACTATCAAGCCATGGAATACCCCAGAGGAAGCCTCTGCATATGTGCAGGCGTTTAACAAAAGATGGATTGTAAATAAAAACCATTGGTCGTTCGCAGAGGTTGTAAATCGAAACGATAAAAGAGCCGTTTTCAGTAAAGGATAGATTTATGACTTTCACTACATCACAAAAGGGAGAGAAATATATCAGGGATATCTTCCCGGCAAACTCTCCGGTGTGTAGATCTTTCGACCTTTGTAAGCAGGCACATAATGGACTTAGGAAAGACGGCGTAACTGAAGAATGGTTTCATCAAGTTTCCATAGTCCTTTATCTGTTGACATTAGGAGCGGACGAAGAAACTATTATTGTGGGTTTCCTTCATGACATTCATGAGGACACTGGATACTCTTTACTTGAAATTAAGAAAGAGTTTGGGGCCGCTGTTGCTGAAAGTGTAAAGCTATTGAGTAAAAAATCTCCTGGCCATGAAAAGATGGATAATGATCTTTACTATGCAGGTATGGCTTCAAATCGAATGGCATCTATTGTCAAAGGTGCGGACAGAATTAACAACGTTCAAACAATGGATGGGGTGTTCTCTCCCACTAAGCAGCTAGCATATTTAGCAGAGGTAGATTCTCATGTATTGCCTATGCTAAAGTGTGCACGAAAAGAGTTTCCGATCCATAGGATGAATTATGAGAACATCAAACATGTTCTAATGACGCAATCATCATTGATCCGAATCTTTTTGAATCACATTTCAGGAGCATCATGATTTCTTTAAAGATATCCGAACAAATATTCGAGCCAACTGGCAGTTATGGCTTTCAGTTTTGGCTGAATAATGATGGCTCAGAATATCATCGCCTGCGAGGGTGGGCAGTTAAGTATCATGATGATAAGGGGGTCGTCCGGAGGAAAGAGTATAGAAATAATGGAGAGCTTCACAGGGAGCATGGACCCGCTTCAACTGTTTGCAGGCTCAGTGGAACGACTAAGTCATATTGGATTCATGGAAACTTTCAAAGGAAAACTTACAATGTTAAAGTACTATGAAGAATATTATGAAAGTGTAGAACTCATAAAATGATCATATTACAATTTAAAACCACAAACAGCTTATCAAGAACCATCTCAGTTTGGAAAAATGCGGATAATCATAATCACAGGCTAGGTGGCAAACCTGCACAGCAAATCTGGTATTCAGATGGACAAAAGAGGTGTGAAGAATACTATGAACATAACCAGCTTCATAGGTTAAATGGCAAACCTGCATTGCAAGCCTGGTACCCAAATGGACGAAAGATTTATGAGAGATATTGTCAACATGGAAAAATGGAGCACGAGGTATATTGTTAAAATGCAAGATGAATAAAGTTCATACACTTTACCTTGAAACAAGCGTTAGCATTCACCACACTTAATAAAAGAAAGATAATCAAATGACACTATCCTTAATTCCTTACTTTATGATATCCTTAATGATCTTCGTATACTTGACGTTTATGATTCTTTTATACTCAGCTAAGCGAACGCAAAGTGTTTTCAATGGAAGTTACTCTAATCCTCCTAGAACAATTGATAAATTAGAGTCAGCAGCTAGGTTGAATGTAGTTTCAAGATGTGCAACAGATATGTGGCACGAGTACACTATCAGTGTAACGAATAATGCAGAAGGACTTGTATTTCGAGAGTCAGGTATTTTCAATAAAGATGTAGCTCTGAAAAGATATGAAGAATTGATTTCAACCTACCCTTTAGAAAAGCAAGGTGATAGAGTGGAAATTCGCTATTACAATATGCTGGGTAATCGTTCTAGTTCATCTATCCTTGTCGACTCTTCCTTCTACACTGCGCCTCGCAAAAATCAACCTTCGGCAAAAAAGGGTTCACAATGAAGGCAATACTTGAGCCAATTGCATATTTAACTCTAACCTTTTCAGTGCCAATTGGCATTGGCATCTACATTTTGTTTAAAGTTTATTAATGGAGATTTAAAGTGAAAATTATTTCCAAATTTAAAGACTACTATGATGGAGTTAGTAGGACTGATCGTGAAGATAAACCATTGTACCTTAGGCATACTCGTTTCTGCGCGTGGCCCGAGGATAAGCCTTGTTTAAAAGAAGTTATCAAAATACTTAATGCAATGCCTCACAGTATTGAGTCTTGTTTTGACCGACATGTTATTGTATTTTGCGGCACTGCGTTTCCAGTATACGTTACATTTAGCAACTATGGTTCTGAAGTAGAACCATGTTATGATTTGGAAAGCATGATTGCTTTCTTTGAAAATAAGGTGATTGATGAAGGCGTCTACTCTCCTCGCTGTTATAAAAATTACATTGCAGAATTGAAAAAGGAAACCGTTCAGAGAAGCACATTCTTCAATCGAGTTAAATTGAATTCAAGGTCATGGAAAGATTTTCAGAATAAATTTGACAACGGAGAGTTATCAAGAACCATTTCGGATGATTTATTCATAGCTATGAAATCTCCAGTTGCAATTGTTTCATATTCTATTAATCGTGATTCGGGTTGTATTCCTTTTAAAAACCCCGTGAAGATCACTATCAATCCGGTCTTGTCAAAACTCGATTTTGCAAAGCATGTTGATCCATATCAGGCATATCAAAAAATTGACACGTTTTCTGGAAACAATCTCGCCAACATTGAACCTCTTGGAGAACCTGTAAGTGATGAATTGAAGATTCATTATAAGGGATTTGATAAGAAATATGGATTCAGAACCAGGCCTAATAAAAGTAAGACTTAGAAGGACTAAAGGTGTTTTATGAAGATTGAAATAGAGGTAGATGAAGTTACACTGTTAACTAGGGGAAACCAATGCGACATTCTCTATCTTCAAGTGAGCGATCGGAAACGGGTAGAGATTTTAGGAGAGTACGAAGAGTTCAACGAGAGCCTAAGCTGGAAAATGGAAGTTGTTCAGGGCAAAGGGGTTGAGGTAATTAAAGCCTTCAACATCCAGACCTATCAGCATGTTAACTCAAGTGCTGGTACCTTGTCGGAAGTGACTGTGAACAGAGGAGTAGAATCATGATTTCCAGTATATTAAAGGCATGCAAAGAAGCCCCCAATTTACCCGCGATGGCAAAGTATTCCTTAGAAGATTGTCATGCTCCGGGATTGAGATCATTAGTGTTAAGCGGAGAACCTGGTAACCTTCTTCGTGTGTTCATGGCAACCAGAGATATTGCTCCAAATTCAGTAGCTTTACATAACCACAAGTATGATCTAAGTATAATGAGCTTAGCTGGACAAGTTTGGCATCAACGCGCATATTTAAGTACAGAGCCTGCCTTCGTCAGTCATGCTAAGCTAACTTTGCCAATATACACATACCGTTCAAACATTTCTGGAAAAAGAAAGTTTAGTCTTATAGAAAAAGATTGTGAGTTTTCACTTTCAACAAATGTAATTCCGCCTGGAGCTTGCTGCAACTTGAATTCAGGAGATATACATACAGTATGGTGTTCCGAGGGATCAGTTTGGGCTGTTCAAGAACACAACTTTGATTCAAATTTTTCAAACGTTTTAGGTTACCCGTTCGATACAGGAAATCTTTATAAAAAGATGAGCACGGAAATAATTGACGAATCATATGATTGGCTTAAATCAATTTTGAAAAAGTTTAGTTAAAACTCATGGAGAGATAATGTTTAGCAGAGAAGATCAAGCTTTTATTGAAAAACGTATTAGAGAGTATAAGAAATGTAACACATACGTTACTATCTTTTTTCGTAAATCGATTTATATTTTCGAGTACGACCAGTTAAAAAGGTTATTTCCAGGTCTTTGTGTAGGGTATGAAACTTATCATTGCGAGATCAATGGGCCTGTAAGAGATGTAACTTGTTATTATGCAATTCCTAATTATGCAAGGGAAAATCCTAACGAGGATAAATATATCAACGTCAGGCTACCAATTGAAAAAATGCTGCAAGACGCTTACGACGATACGCTCCTTCAGCGAGCTGGGCTGGACTCCTTCGAAAAAAATAGTCGAGAGCGGTAACAGGTGGTTTGACATGAGAAAAGTGATCTGGTAAAATGTTCTTGCAACGCGTCGTCTACAGGACAGGACACCGGGCGACCCCCGGAAATTTAGGTTCGATTCCTAACAGTTGCAGTGGCCTCCTGGATAGGGCCATGGCTGAAAAGCCTAGGTTGCGAAAGCAATCGAAAAAACAAAGCATTATTAAAGTGGCGCCATGGAGCTGCTGGTAAATGTGGAGATATCGGGCCTTAGGGCCTGTGACCCTGTAGCTCAGTGGTAGAGCTGCTCCTTTACATGGAGCTGGTCGGCGGTTCAAGCCCGTCCGGGGTCACCATTTTCAGTCGACTAAGATTCATAAGGTTTAGCATTCGATTAGTCTATTAAGATAAGCAACAAGTCGGTCATAATGACCACATACAAAGAGGGAAAAAACATGTCCGAAGAAAAAATTAACATGCAAGAATTCGCCAAAATTTTCACCGATGAGATCGAGGAACACAAGAACAATTTCCCCGCAGGCTGGGAAGAAATCCTTGTTGATATGGTGATTCGCAACTTGGCTGAGGGAGATGATCCTGACGGCTATGACTTCGTTCACAGTAAGACTAAGCCCAAAGGTTTGCGTGTTATTGGGTGTGATGATGTCAAGAGTGGAACTGGCGCCGCAGAGTGCTACCAGGAAAACCCTTTGAAGCGAGAATTTACCAAAGAAGAAGTTGCTGAGTTTAAGACCTTCCTTCCGAAGTATTGTTCTTACCTGTGGTCTGACAAGGATAACGTGGCAGTTCAAACTTCTATCTGGAAGGGATTGCGGCCGTGGTTGGTTGCAAAGCCTGGTTGGAAAGGCCCTGTTGATGAACTTCCTAGTGAAGTTCACTTTACCGCTTCAAATGGTCTCAAAGTTATGTCTCTCACTAGCGAAGACCAAATCAAAACGGAAGGGCGTCACCTCACCCACTGTGTTGGTCGCAAAGGGATGCCATATCTTGCTGACTTCAAGACCGGGAATAAGAAATTCTACTCCCTCCATTCCCTTGAAGGCTTGCCACTTATTACTATTGAGCAGAGAGTTTCTGATAATCAGGTTTTGCAAATGAAGGGTGTTAAGAATCGTTTACCCGGATGTGGATGTGGAACAGCCAACATTAGCAAGATGAATGAAGTAGTTGCTTTGCGCGAATGGCTTGCATTTGCTGGTGTGAGTGAATCCACTGTTGGTGATTTGAAAGGTGGCATCCGTGCTATGTCAAATTTGTCTAAGGCTGATGGAAATGATATCGTTGATGACGGCGGTTAAACATTAGTTTTTAAATTTAATGCAGCTCACGGAACTATTTATTTGGTTTCGTGAGCTGCATTCGTTTGCATCTATTCTTAATTTTACACTAGGTTACTTATGACGATGATTACTTTTATTGAAACGTTAAGACTTCGTTTATTTTCATTCTTAAGTCTCCCTATTCTTTTCATGGTAGCTCCAAGAATCACAAGCATAGATGAGAAAACAGTATCTATGCTTATCTCTTGCAAGCGGTTTAACCGAAGTCATTTAAAAGCATTGTCATTTAGTTCTATCTCGACAGGCACAGAATGTGCCGCAGGTTATTTGATTGGAAAACATATCATTGACAATCGCCTTGCGTACAGGTGGGTTGTTAATCATTCTAAGATTGAATTAACTCATCCAATTAAAACAGATGGAACTTTTGTGGCAACTTTACAGTATCCGGTGAGTAACTATATAGCTTTGTGTGGTGAACATCCCCTTGATATTCCAGTTTCAGTCCTCTGTTTAAATGCCGCTAAAAAGATTTGTGGTTCCTGTGTATTTAATGTTAGAATAACTCCCCCGAGAAAATAATGACTTCCGATAGACCTCGTCCAAATTCGTATGCAAAATATACAACAAGATATCACTCTAAAGAAAACAAGCTGTACTTAGTAATGCTTGGATTGGTATCTTTAACTGTAATAATTGCTTTGGTTTTAAATACAACTTTGACTTATGTTTGTGCGGGTCTGGTTCTTGGTACTTTGTATGTTAGAATATTCTCAATGTTTCACGAGCATATGCATGGTACGTTTCTGGATCATAATTCTATTCTGGGCCGACTGTTGAGAGTGATGGTTAAAACGCTAATGGCAACAGACTCCGTATTGTGGGCGATCAGACACAATAAACATCATAGGGAAGTCGGTTATTTTGGAATACTGTTAAGTGGAGCTATTGGAACAGTTACAGTTGAACAATATATGAGCTTAACTTGGAAGAAAAAGTTACTATATCGTATTGTTAGAAATCCGATTATACTATTTCCTCTAGGGTATATTTCTATATTTGTATTATATTTTAATCTCAGCCCTGTGATTAAGAAAGGTTTTTTTGCAAGATGGAACGGTGTGAAGACACTTGCGATCCACTGGGGATTTGTGATGCTTTCATGCCTGGCACTTGGGGTAGTGCCTGGTTTATCCTTAACGTTGCTACCGGCATTTTGTGCGGCGGCCATTGGTGTTTGCATATTCTACTTGCAACATGTTTTCGAAGGTGCTAAGTATGTTGGAGACGTAAGTCGGCCACAAGTAGATCGAATTTATGAAACAACTTCCAAATTTGAAGCCAGTCGTTTTACATTGTGGATTATGGGTGATCTCGAATATCACCACATCCATCACATACACCCTATGATTCCTTTCTACAGGTGCCGGGAGGCGTCTGAGGCTGAGCCTGCCTTGCAGGACTGTCTTAGACTGAGGTTGACACCGAAGAGTATCATAAAGGCGCTCGGATGCTTCGTGTGGGACTCTGAGGCTGGGCAGTTCCTTAGCCGCAGCCAACTGAAAAAAAGATCAAAGATCCCCGTTTCGAGTTGACTTGCTTCCTGCGAGGTGGTAGGATTTAAGAACGGGGGCATCTATCAGGCTGCCATTCTAAACACTAACCTGGAGTTCATCGTGAAACGCGAAAAGCCGAATACCTTTGCATCTGATCTTGTAAACAAAACTGTCACCAAGGTGTTGATCAGTATGTCTCAGGATAACATCCTTCCTGAATGTGACATTGATAGTTTTCCTGATTTTCAAGTCTACCCTTGTCGGACCTCAGAGGTTGGCGACTTCACTTGTGACATTGCAATGAAATTGGGAACGGATTCTGAATCTAAAAATGCTTTTGCAGAAACTATTATTGAGGAAATTGACCGCATCTTTGCTGTTCCTCTTTTTTCTGAAGTCGTCCAAACTGATGGTTTCATTCACTTTAAATTCTAGTGGAACTAATAAGGTTTATGGTTGCACTGATCGGTAACCATAGAAGCTAATTTCTTAACTAAAGGGGAATAAAGATGTGTAAAGTTTTGTCGTTCGTGTTGCTGTCAGTTGTTCTTGGTGTCGTCGGTTGTGCTGGCGAAGAATTCACCTCTCATTATCGAACTGCTAACAATGAATCTATTGCTTTCAATGAGGATATTGGGTATGTGACTGTTACCTCTGCGAATATGGAAGGAGTTTTTTCAGGGCAATCTGTGGACCAGATTGCATACGTTGCTGGAAATTCAGACAAACAAGCTACTCGTGTCCAGATTGTTAGTGAACCTCACCATGATGATGATGTTGAAATTGTCATGGGATTGACTGCATTGTTCGGGGATGCTGGGCTTGATGAGTTTGATCGAAAAATTGGACTTGGGTGTTCTGGTTTGGAGTTTGGTGCTTGGACCACAGATAGGCCCGCAGTTCAAAACTCACATGTTATTAGAAAATTTGGAGACACTACCTCTGTAGAGTTCGAGTACAGCTTTAAAAATGATGAATGGTTGCTGGGCAGCTTTACATTTGTACTCAATTAATTATGTAAACCATGATGTGCGGCGTTTGCACATCATGGTTTTCAAACTGTTACTTTTTTGATGAAATGAAAAAATGCAAGCCGGGAATTTTGGCATCTCGGCTTGCATTTTATTTTACAAAGGTGGATGAGACTAGGTCGCATGCACCGTGATAGCAATCCTGCTGAAATTCTAATGAATCAAGAAGAGGTTGTGATTCGCCATAACTACTGGAGTCGCGGTAGCTTTATAGGGAGCAGACATGAGTTTGAATAATTGTTATATTTCCTTTTCGAGATGTTTAGAGTTTGCTGTGGATACATTCTTTATCTTGATTTCGTTTGGAATTTTTGGAGCTTTAGTATTCTCGCTGGTTCTTCCAGAGAAATCCCAGAGTTTTGTAGGCATGATTGCGGCACCCGCTCATATTGCATCTACTTATGAGGGTGATTCTGGAGAAGCTGTCTTGTGCGACTATATTTGCACTTCTCTTGAGAACGGTACATCCAAGTGTGAATGGTACTGTAAATCTCCAGAAATTCAAGTGAGTTGCAACTTTTGCAGTTATACCATCAATGATGGTCATGCAGTGTTTGAGTGCTCATCTTGTGATACGGGAACCTATTAAAATACGAAAGATACTTGAAAATGATTGCAATTAGGCTTATAACTAAACGGACCGCACATTGGATCACGTCCAATTGTCAAGGAGAGAGGATTAATTATTCTCCTGACGATAGCGCGAAGATGGAAATCACCATTCGTTATGAGAGAGGTCTAATTAAAAGACATGAATTACCGTATGTTCTTCTCGTGGAAAAAGGTAAAGTAAAAAGAAATACTAAGCGCACAAAAGCGCTTGGACTGCCAAGTACACTTACCTTGAAAGAATGGCCTTCAACCTTGATGTGCTTCAATTGGGGATGTGCATTCTGTGGCAAAACTGAGGAAGCAATGACGGTAGAGCACCTCCTTCCTGTGAGCGAAGGTGGCGGAACTACTCAGAAAAACTGTGTTCCTGCTTGCAGAGATTGCAATAATAAGTTGAACACAGTTTGCTAAATTAACATAGTTATATAAACCGGCATATCAAGTCTGGTATCAAAATGGACAAAGAGTGGTGAGACATATTTTAAACGAGGATTCGACTACAGAACTCATCGGAAACCAACACGGAATAATTACGTCAAGGTATAGACGCACACGAGGTTAAATATAATGATTACGATTAGTTTCAACGAGCGCCTTACAAGTTATTGCAGAGTATCTTGGAGGAATATTAACATGCAACCTCATAGGTTGCATGGGAGACCTGCCAGTCAAATATTTGAACTCAATGGAAGGAAATCTTGTGAATCATATTGGGAAAACAATAAACTACATAGATTGAATGGAAAGCCTGCGCGGATAATATGGTCCCCAGGAGGAGGAGTAATTCGCTTCTTTTTCGAATACGGACTTAGCATATTCGAGTACAGATCAAACACAAAGAAGAAATGAACTATGAGAAATTACGATTATGATGATGTTGACGACGATTATCCTAGAGTTACTGTTAAGAAAAAGAAGCCTGTTAATAAAAGGAAGTTCACTTACAAGAAAGAACCTCAGAAGCCAGCGAGATTGAAATTCGACTTTGAAGATGATTTTATCTTCGAGGAGGGCGGGAAACATGGTAACGGAGTCTGGCTCGAAGTTTCTTTAGACCAGGTAATGAAACATCTTGAAAGCAATGGTGTAGATTTTAAGAAATGTAAAATTTCGGAAAATGGATATCTTCATTACGAAACCCTAGAAGCAGATAAAGATTTTGAAAAACGAATTCAAGATTATAAAAAGAAAAAGGAAATTTGGGATAAATGGGCATCTGAAAACAAAGAAGAAATTGAAAACTATAAGAGATTATCTGAAGAAGCCAAGTTTAAGAAAGCAAAGAGTAAGGTAGCGTCTCTGCTGGCCAAACAACAAAAGGCAGAGAAGGCATTTCAAAAGGGACAAGAGAAGTTAGATAAGCTTAAATAGAATTTAAGCTAAGGGAGGTGTTAGGTGAAAAAGACATTTAAAGAGTTAAAAGAACTGAACAAATCATTTAGAATGCTAAAGGAACCTGAAGAACCAATCAGGAAGATGAAGGTAGCTAAAATAGATAATAGTTTCAGTTTTGATTTTGGCGGAGTTGTGAAGGTTAGCGTTCTTCTAAGTTACATTGCTAACAAAGGATATCCACTATCCTCAACAATTGACAACACTCTTCGTATCCATTATTACGAACCTGAATCCAACACCTCATTCAAAAGACGATCGGATAAGTACTTTGAGAAGCTTTCAAAATGGAAGAAGTGGGAGAGCATTAACTTAGATAATATAGAAAATTATCACAAGTTACAGATATCCAAAGAACTCGATAAAAATGAAAAGGCATTGAAAAAATTGAAAGAGGCAAGGGATGATGCCGATCGCTTGGTTGCAAAAAAGAAAGAAGAATTAGCAAATTTAAAAAGCGCACAGAATAGGAGTGCAGGGAGTTCCAAGTAATGTCATTTAAACTTAAACCAATACCTAAATTTCCAAGCACATCTTGTTCAAAAAGAACTGTGTATCTCAATACGCATCGAATTAAAATAAGTGAACTTATTAAAAAACTACCTGAAACCACTTGCTGCTATGACCAAACTACATTGCGGAGCAAACTAAGATATTCTCACAATTTAGAGTTAGAGGTGGCCGAAGTTACTTCATTGGCGGATTTTAAAAACCAATCGGATAAATATCTAGAGGATATGAAAGAGTGGGAAGCCTGGTATAGAAATAATATCAAGAAGATCGAAAGCGCCAGGTTGGAAGGAGACATGAGACGTATTGATAATAATATGCTCCACTTGAATGAAATCAAGCGTAGCAACAAAGAGCAACTTGAAGCCTTAAAAGGAAACAAGTAATGAAAGATTTCAAAATGAGAAAAGAACCGAATGATAATTCAATCTGGATTGTAACTGGACTCAAAGAGTGTGGAAAAGAATGGATACTTGTTTTTAACGGAAATGAAGAGCCCTCTAGAGATAGGATTAATTATGTGTATGCGACCCGATATCCTTCTGAGTGGAGATATTCTCCTCAAGTTCATATTGAAAGTGTGACTCGTAATATTGTGAACACCTCTGTCGGTCCCATTTTAAACTCTGGTTACAACGCAGAAGGCCTCAAAGTTTTCTGCCAATAGTTTATTCAATTATATTTATTGGTGTTAACGTTTGACTTCGTGGAAGCGAAGTGCTAAACTAAGTTGACAAAGTGATCTGTTCGCAGAACGATCGCATGGAGGCAGGATGATTGACTTTATCAGGCGGTGGGCACGCGCATTGCTATTTACAGTGTTTAATACAATTTGCTTTGGATACTTATACACTGAGTACCTGAGCGGAGTAGATTCTATCTACCTCTTGCTCGGCGGCTGGATTATGAGCGTATCTGTTGGTATCGTGTTTTGTGCGCCAAGTCAGTCTGTTCGAACCAAAATGATTCTTGATCGGCTTGATGAGCTTGAAAACCTCACCACTTACACTGATCGTGAGGAATCACAAAGGTGGGGTGCTATCAATGCTTTGGAGGACCTTGTTGAAAATTGCGACTGAGGCTGATAAGGTTTACCAAGCCTTTCATCTATTTAATTAAGACGATTAAACAACTACAAGAAAGATATTCAAATGAACATTCCGAAGCGGCTCTCTGTAAAAGCTCTTGTTAAAATTTTCAATAATGGTGGATTCGAAGCAGTTGAAGATATGATGTCTTCTAAGCCAGACAGTGGTCCCACTTTCCAAAAGGCAATTGACGAATTGAAGTCCTCTGGAAAAGACGTAATGGCGTTGCAAGAACTTCATGACACCAGTTACAAAAAAGAAGAAAAGGAATATGTCCAAACCTATGATCGAACTATCTTTGGCAACAAAGAAGAGATTGCGGCACTTGTAGAGGTACAGCGGTCAGGTTGGAATGCTGCCAAAGTTTATCAGGTCATTCGGAAGTTTGAACTTGAACCTGCTATGTGTATGCGTGTTCCAGGTTCTCGTGGTAAAGGTACTTACGTTTACCGCTTGCAAGATATTTATGATGCCATTGATCAGTTCATTGAAGATAAGTCAGTTGAATTTCTATCAGAGAAGCCGGATGATATGGTAACACCTGCGGACATTCTTGAAATGCTTCCGGAAGCGTGGAGCATGACTAACACAAGTTATTGCGGAAGCCTTGTCAAGTTTTGTGGAATTAAAGAGCAAGGAAAGTATCGAGCCGTTGGCGGCAAAGGTAAAGGTTCCAGCTTGTATCTTGAAAGCGATGTGCGACGAGCCATTGCGGGAATTACGGCCATTCGACAAGGAGCGGCCTAATAGGAGAGAGATGATGATTAAATATCAAACTCGTTCTGAATCAACCGGCATCAAAAATCATGAATCATTTGAGAACGCAATTAAAGCGGCCGTTGATGATGATACGATTTGGAAGGTCTCGTATTCAAATTTGAACGGTAAGCGAATCCGAT
>Ga0222708_1000096_pt1 | contig 26262 bp, 57 predicted proteins | sample AntAcemetage1576_FD_179806 | JGI IMG/M metagenome (GOLD analysis project Ga0222708, IMG submission 179806) | Saline water microbial communities from Ace Lake, Antarctica - #1576 | ecosystem: Environmental > Aquatic > Non-marine Saline and Alkaline > Saline | place: Antarctica: Ace Lake... | reverse complement strand
ACAGTCCTCCAAAGTTGCAGAGAGCATGTACATCGCTTCTAGAGACTCTTCGGTTACTCCATACTTTGCATATACGAGTCTTGGCGTTAAAGTGAGTAATCATTCGTATGTAAACAATAGTCAAAAGATTAGCGCAAAGGCCATGCTGAAGCTGGCTGCTGATACTGGAGAGGACTTCGGCCAACTTTTAATATGTAATACTGTCTCCGAAGTTAAAGAGTCAGGTGTAAGTGAAACATTTGATTTAGAACTAGAAAGTGAACATTTGTTTTGGTGCGAAGGCTTCTATGTACACAACTCTGGCAGAAGAGGCGCTCTTATGGTTACGCTAAATGTCCACCATCCGGACATTTTAAAGTTCATAAAGATGAAGGAAGATAAGACAAAAGTTACTGGTGCTAATGTGTCAGTTCAACTTACAGATGAGTTTTTAAAAGCAGTTGATGAAGATACAGAGTATGAGCAGCGTTGGCCTATTGAAAAAGGTACAGAAAGTTTCTCTAGGAAGGTTTCTGCAAGAGAAATATGGGAGGCGATGATTGAGAGTGCGACTGTTTCAGCAGAGCCTGGACTGATGTTCATTGATACTATTCGTAGAGAGCTTCCTGCAGATTACTATGATCATTTTAAGACAGTTACCACCAATCCTTGCCTAACTGCAGACACTATGATAGCTGTGGCCGATGGGCGAGGCGAAGTTTCTATAGGAGAGTTGGCAAAAGAAGGCTCCAATGTTCCAGTGGTTGCAATAAATGAACATGGAGAGGTTTGTGTAAAGATCATGAGAAAGCCTAGGCTTACTGGAAAGGATAAGGAGGTATATAAAATTACTGTTGACGGAGGTCATTCTTTCAAGGTTACATTTGATCATAGATTGATGACAGATGTTGGACGTTTCGTAGAAGCGGGTAAGTTAAACGTAGGAGATACTTTACAAATCACGAGAGCCAACCCCATTGGTTCCAATCTGGAACCAATGAATGCAGATAATTACACTTGGTGGAAGGAAGTGGAGTCATCACTTATTGAACATGATAATAGGTCTATATTTGAAAGATTCACTAGATTTAAAGATAGAAGTAAAATTCAAAAGTGTGCAATTACTTCTATCACTTATGCCGGAGAAGAAGATGTTTATAACGGAACGGTTGACGATCTTCATTCCTTCTTATTTGGCGCTTTTAAAGAAGATTCTAGCACTTTGTTTTTCAACAGCAAAAACTGCGGCGAATTGCCCCTTGGGAAAAATGGTTCGTGTAGATTAACCTCTCTGAACTTAACCGGCTATGTTAAAAATGCATTCAAGGACAATGCTCAATTTGATATGAATCTTTTCAAGTCAGATGTTAAGCTGGCCATGCAAATTCTCGACAATGTTGTAGATCTTGAATTGGAAAATATTATTAAGATTCAAGCACAAGCCGACTCAGAAGATGAAAAGGCAACTTGGCAAGGTCTTTATGATTCTGGAAAGAGGGGTAGGAGAACTGGTCTTGGAACACATGGGTTGGCTGACACTTTAGCTCAGTTGAATATCAAATATGATTCTGATGAAGGTATTGCTCAAATTAGAAGGATTTATAAAATGCTCCGTGATGCTTCATATGAAGCAAGTGTAGATCTCGCTGAAACTAGAGGCGCATTTGAGGAATGGGATTGGGAAAAAGAGAAAGATTGTCCATTTATCAAAAGACTTCCTAGAAAGCTTCGAGAAAGGATGGCGATATCTGGTCGAAGAAATATATCCCTTTTAACACAAGCTCCAACTGGTTCTGTATCAATTGTTAGCAAGTGTGGAGAGTTTAATACACATAACATTTCATCTGGAGTTGAACCAGTCTTCATGAATTCTTATGTTCGTCGTAAGAAGATCAATGCTGGAGATGAATCTGCCAAGGTGGATTTCGTAGATGAGCTAGGGGATCAATGGCAAGAATTTACAATTCATCATGGAAATGTAAAGAATTACTTGGACTCAACAGGGTATGATGAATCCAAGGGGCTTCCAGACTTCTTCGTCACCAGTGAAGATATTGATTGGGCTAAAAGGGTGGAGATACAGCAAGCTGAGCAGGAATTTATAGATCACTCTATATCTTCAACCATTAATCTTCCTAGAGGGACTTCTGTTGAAACAGTTGGTGGTATCTATATGCACTCATGGAAGATGGGGCTTAAGGGGGTTACGGTATACGTAGATGGCTCTAGAGACGGAGTGTTGATCGCAGAGAGCAAGGACGAGAGTAGAGATGAAAATGGAAGGCCAACACTTATAACTCACGTTCAATCTCCTCGGAGACCTGACGAGCTGCCCTGCACAATTCACCAGGCAACTGCACAGGGCACTCCATGGACAGTTCTATTAGGTATGTTGGGAGATGATCCTTATGAGATGTTCATGGGTCACAGTGAGGCGTTATCTTTGCCTAAGAAATGCAAACATGGTAAAATTGTTAAAGTGAGAAAGGGTGTGTATGATTTACATGTAAATATAGGCGAAGATGATAATCTTATTATCAAGAACATAGTAAAGGTATTTGATAATCCGGATAGTGCATGGGCAACAAGAATGATATCCATTGCATTAAGACATGGGACTCCTTTAGAGTTTATAGTAGAACAACTTGCCAAAGATGGAGGCATCACTGATGTGAATAAAGTTTGTTCACGAATTTTGAAGAAATTCTTAAGAGATGGTGCCAGGGTGAGCAGTGGCGGCGGAAAGTGCCCAGAGTGTGGAGATAGTTCGCTGATCTACGTAGAAGGATGCATGACCTGCACATCTTGTGGATATTCCAAGTGTAGCTAATAAAGTTTAGAACAGATTAAAAGCGAGCTGGCCTTTTTATAGGTGTCCAGCTCGCTTTATCTATGGGAAGGATATGAGAGAAAAGAATAAAAGTTTATCAGTCAGAGTGAAGATGTGGGATTTTGATTATAGTGATGGACCTGGAGACTACGGAAAATCACTGAGAAAGTGGACAAGTGACGTACTTAAAGATAAGTCAATTGAAAACTTTATTCATAGTAGCGATGATTTCATAGTACTTGCAAGTCAAGTTTTAAGAGAGGACGAATGATGAATTTGTTTGATATATTAGGGCGTGAACGGCCGTTAAATGGAAAGATTTATGACTGGTGGTTTTCAGGCGTAGGTCGAAAAAGGCTTTTAATTCCAGGGCGAATAATTCTACATGAGGGAGATCGAATATCTTACGAAAGCTTCACAGATGAGTTTGCAATAGTAGCAGAACAGGTGATGAAAGAGACAGACAGAGAAGATGTGGCAACCGATAAGATGTTGACAGATTGGTACTAGTCGTATAATTGCAGGCATAGTGTAGACGGGCACGAATAATTTTTAAACCTAGGTCATCTGCTCACTATCAATAAAAGCACAGATATCTAACAGGTGACGAGAATGCTGATATTAAAGTGAAAGACAAATTATCACTTACGATAGATGAAATATAGGAGTTACTATGGATGGAAATTGCATTTTATGTGGAAAGCGTTTGAAAGACGGAACCCCTACCAATAGAGAACATTACGTGCCTGCAACACTGATACGTAATTTTAAAAGAGTGCGCATTCCTGAGAGATTCTCTCATGCACTTAGAGTGGATCTAAGGCCAGATGAGAGTGGGGAAATCCTACTTGTAAGTATTAATAATCACAAGAGATGGGCAACAGTAGTAACACATACTAAGTGCAATTCAGACGCATCTCACATGTGTCAAGACATGAAGTATATTATAGATAATCCTCATAACTACCCAGCTCACAAAGAGTCGAGCATAGTGGAGTATTACGCACATATTTGGAATACTCCTGGCAACGAAATAACAAAAATGGCATTTGAAAATGTATCCAATGAAGAAGTTGATGAAATGTATAAAGGCGTAGATTCAGCTCTTATTTACACTCCAGGTTCATTCTGGGTTGGTAAGATTTTCGCAGCAGCAATGGAAGATAAAACTTCTCAAAGAAATGATTATGAAAAACACACCATTTACCTAGGAACTAAAGCCGGATTGGAAAAAATTGTAAATCAATACAAACACAACCCTAACATGGAAATAGAAATAGAATAGCATAAATTCTCGCGTTCATTTCATGAGCGCCTCCAACTAAGGCTGAGAACCTTAATGACAACAAGTTAGATTAAAAACACAGAGTTAAAAGCTCAATGCGTATACTGAAGGCCACCTATTGCGTGGCTTTCAGTATTTTAACTTTAAGATAAAGGAGATAATTATGTACGTGTGTGTATGTAACGCTATAACTGAAAATGAAATTAAAAACATATCTAGAACAAATGCTGACAATCTAAGCAAAGCTGATGATGTGTTTAATGCATTGGAGTATCAAAAAAGATGCGGAAGGTGCAGTGAGGAAATCGAAAGCATAATAAGACCAGCTCGGAAGTTGAAGATTTTATAATAGGTAATCTATCTCTATTAATATTCCTCTAATTAGGGAATATCAAGTTCGCGGAGGCTAAAGTGATAGATGAATTAAAATTCCCCCTGGTTAAATTTGCAGATGGAAATTTAGAACAAGATCTGGAAAACGAGCTAGCAAATATGCCAGACGAATCACAAGCTCCAGCACAAGCTCCTGCAGTGGTACCAGAGGCGCCAGCGGAATTACCGTATGAAATTTCAGAGATGTTGCAAAACTTCATGAGAATTGACGAAAGTTTGAAAAAACTCAATGGGTTGATACAAAGTATAAAAGATATGTCTGATGGAAAGCCTGAAGAGGGAGATTTCCAGACCGTTGATGATGCCGCAAAATATTTACTAGATTTGGCTATTTTTATAGCTGTAAATAATACAAGCGCAGAGAACGTTACAAAGTGGCTAAGAGAGCTTTACCCATATGATCCTAAAAACGCAGAAATAGTCGAAGCTATCATTAGCGACAGTGATAAGTTGACAAGATATGAGTTCTGGTCTAACAGGAGCGAAGATGAACTGAAGGCTGCAGCAGATGTTGCCAAGACGGTAAGCTATAGAATAAGCGCGATACTACTTGATTATAATCAGCACGATCTCGATCTAAAGGCACTTAAATTAAATGCCGTTGATTGGAAAGATCTCGAACATTCGAGCGACAACAGTCTTTCTTTAGCAGGAGTATTGCTAAGATTAGATGTTATAAAAGATGGACTTATCACAAACATTGGCGAGGCAGGCACGATGAACAGATACGGCATGTCCGACATTCGTGCCATTCGTGCCGCACATTATATACCGAGAGAGATAAGAGAATCAATAGATAAAATTGAAAAAGTCTATTTTGAAAAATTAAAGAAAGCTTCAAGTGAAGTTGAAGAAGAATTTGCACCGAAAATGCTGCCTCACATTCGAGAAACTGTCGACAGTTCAAATTTTGGAAAGTTTTCAGAAAAAACCGCCAAGTACATATTTGGACAAGGTATTGAGAAGGAAATAGCTGAAAATGCGAAAGAGATGATGATAGATGTGATTTACACAGATTTAAGTAATTCTTCATCTATGTTCGCATATTTAAGACAAGCTCTTTTAGAAGAGCTAATGGAATTACCATTGGATAACTTGTACCCTGAGGATAAGTATACGCAATTTCTCAAAGATGCTAAAGCAAGGTATAAAGAAGTTTTAGAAAGAGAAATGGATCAAAATATAGAAGAACTTGTTAGAAAGTATCCTTCAGATATGCTTCATGCAAGTACTCATGCTGTTCAGTATAACTCAACCAAAATGCAAAAAGTGTCAGAAAAAACCTATGATTTCTTCCAGTCCGAGGTGTTGGAGGACCGTGGCGCAGAAGATGTTAAAGTAGAAGAGGTAGCTGACAACTATTTTGAATTAAAGGATGGATTAGTTGAAGCAAAGAGGCAGCGTATTTTCTCAACAATTTCAGGATTTAGAGCAATTGATGGGTTCAAACTTCGTTCTGTAGCGGGGATGTTTAAGTCGTTAGCCGAAGGAAACCCTAAAGATTTGAAAGAAATTAAAGATCTCGAAAAAGCTTTAGGAGAAGTATTGGAAAAGGAAACTCCCGAAGAAGACAAGGGAGATATTAAGAAAATAATCACCGACATCATTATCAAAAAGAAAGAGAGAGTCGAAGAACAAGCTAGAAGAGTAGAGCATTTAGATCTAAATGCAATTGGAAATTATGCAGAGCGGTTAACTCAAGGTGAGGCTAGAAAAGCCGCATTAGATCTTGAGTATAATTGTCCCTCCCCCGATATTGCAATGAATGTGTTTCAAACATTAATTCCTCCTAGAAAGGCTCAAGATGGGAGCGTTAACTATAAGTTATTTGGTCAAAATGTGCCAGTAAAAGAGGCGCGTGAAAGTTACATAGCTCAATTCAGAGAGCATGGGCTGACCAGTGATTCTTACAGGATACTTGAGACAGATTCAGATGCAGAAAAGAAGAGAAAGACAAAACTTCTAGTGGATGATATTAATGCTCTATTTAATCATAGTAACGGTAACACCAGAGGAAGAGATGAAAAACAATTGGCTTGGCTTTATAATGCGTTCTTAACAAAAGTTGAGAACGTTCCATCAGATGCTAAATTGGAAATTGCAGACGAGCTTTATGAACTCTTTCACTCCCATGTCTTCAAAAGAGGCTATCATGACAAAGGTTTTAATGAAGATCCCGATGTAACAGAGTATACTGAAAAGTTAATTACAAATCCTAATTTATCAAAAATTACAAAAGTTAACTTGGTAAAAGAAGTATTTGAACTTCATAGGGAAATCTCAACATTAAAGTCTCAAAGGAATATTATGGAGTATTCTTCTGACGAGGATGGTGATTTCAACAGATATAGAGATGATGATTCTTACATAGGAGATAAGTGGAAGTATACAGGTCTAGAGGGGAGTGATCTTCAAAAAGAGATGTTCGAAAATGTAAATATTGTTGATGGTCTGGAACTTATAAAGCCGACTGATGAGGTTCGTAAAAAGATTAAAGAGCTATACTCAAGGCAGGCAGAGATAGAATCAATACTAGAGGAAAAGGTAATTGAAGCTAAAAAGCAAAAAGAGATTGAAGAAAGAGATAGCTGGGGCTTCAATGCAACTATAGCAAAACTAAAAGAGACAGGGGTGATTGGAGAAAGACACGAGAAGGCAATCGACTACATCTATGATATAATAGAGTCGGGAGCTAAAATTCCATTAGACGAAGAGTCTCTGTCTTTAACTCAAGAACAATTGAGATATGCTCAAGTGGCGATTGGTGCACTTAGTCAATATGCTGGAGTTACCAAGTACATAGAATCTGCAGAAGAGAAAATGACAGAAGTTACTCAAACTCCGAATTGGGAAGTTCCTGATAAGAATTTTAGATTCAGGGTTCTTCAGGATAAAGATCCTCAACACTTTTCAATAGGTGCAGAGACAGATTGTTGCCAGATACTTGGAGGAGAGGGAGAAGACGCAGCAATCGACAGCTTTATAAATGGAACTGCAGGGGTTATTGTTGTCGAATTTAAAGATGAAAATGGAAGGTGGCACCTTGCAACACAAAGTTATTTTCACTATGTTCCTGAAAGCAAGTCATACATACTTGATAACATAGAACACAATGAACAAATTGCAGCGCACGCCAGGGACATGACAGGGCTAAGTATAGAAGAGCTATATGCACTCTGGGCACAGGAGATGAAGACAAAAGTACCAGAATTGCAATACGTTGGAGTTGGAAAAAGTTATACTAAAATTAATTTAGATGGATTCTCTAAATTGGAACTCGAAGAGGACCCTAGAGAGTTCCATGAAGATGTAGATGATCCTTATAGTGATTTCGACTTTGATGATTCTGTGAACCTGCTCATACCATACGATCCAGAGGGAGATTTTCAAAAATTAGAAGAATATGTAGACAACGACGAAGACATCGATGATGATGATGATGCCCTAAATAATTACGCTACATCTAAGATGAAAATGAGAGAGGCTTTGAGAAACTTAAAGCACTCATTTTCAGCAAAGGAGAACACAGTACCGGGGAGTACCAATTACTTAGGCTTTCAGAATAGAGGCGTCGACGTTGAGAAAAACCATACTAACCATATGAAGTCTATCCTTATTTCATTCGCAAATATGAGAGGCACAGACGTCAAAGGTTGGGACAAGAAGCCACTATCATGGATTGAAAAGAAGATTTTTGGAAAGAGGCAAGCTCTTAAAAAGTCTCTTTCCAAATTAGATTGGCATTTTTTCAAAAATTTTATTAGAACAGCTCGTTGGGAAATGAAAATTCGTAAAAAAGGTTAACCCCCTATCTCCGAACAGATGTATCTAGGAGAAGATAGGAGTCAGACCAAACGGAAGATATGTGAAACACACAACTGACGAAATAAGCATGATGAAGAGCAATATTCTAAAAGAATTAAATCTATCATTAGACAAAGGTAAAAATTACATTTGCAAGAGTTATCTTGAGAAGCTTGCAATTAAATCTCTTCTTAAAGATGACATAATAACTCAGGTTAGTTTGGACAAGTGGGAGCTGGTATGAATTTAGAAGATATTGCAAATAAGATTGCAAACATTTCAATCAATTCCTTTACAAATCTCAAAGAAAGATACATACAGGATAATTCAGCTACAGAGTTTAACATCTATCGACAAAATGTAAGAGAGGGCCTTATAGCCGGAATACACAAACTCGTTAAAAGTCACTATGATGAGTTTGCTCACAATAACTCAACTTTATCTGAGGAAGAACTTTCTCAGATTTTAAAAGAAGCGAACCTGAAGGCGGAGTCATTCGTAAATGAATTCATAGACAGTGGTAAGATGTTCACCAGACCTGAGAATGGGCTTATTACCGATCAGAACGAGGCTTACCACAATGGTTACAATGATGCAAAAGTAGCTGTGAGAAAAGTAGAGAGAGAAAATTCGAACGAACTAAGAAGTATTGTTATGAATAAAGTAATGAGTTTATTGGAAGAAAAGAGACCTCTGATTCATCCAATGGTTTGGGAGTATTTCGAATATGGTGCGAATACAGCTGTGTTCCGATACCTTGAAACAAAGCAAGTACCAGTAAAGGAAATTAGAACGGCAAGATATCTTAAAAATAAGATCACAACTGCCAATAAATCAACAAATACTTAAAATAAGGTAAAATGATATGAAAAATGTGTTAGTACTAATAATGATATTGGCCGGACTTACTATGTCCAGCTGCACTACAACCAGTAGTGCAAATCAAGAGCATAAAATACAAAACTCAGAGATAGTGCAATTACAAGAAGCACAAATTTGCGGGGCCGTAGATGATTGGGCACAAAGTGAAGTAAAGAGGTTCCAAGAGTTCAAGAAGAAAATAATAGATATAGAATTAGGTATAAAGTATAAAGTAGAGGGGTGCAAAAGGTTTGTGTTTTCGGACGAAGGGATGGGACTTGTGAGTTTTCAATTCACAGTAAATGGAAAATTGGTTAAAGAGGATCTTATGATCGTCGGTTTAATAGAAAAGAATAATGAGATACTAGTTCCATTTGCAAATGTTATTTACTCCAGTGACAATATAGAGGTTAAAGAAAAGGCCAAAAAAGAAGATGCTGAATTAATAAATATGTAATAAAATATCGATATTAGTATTAAACCCTCTTCCTAATTTTATCACCAAAAGTGATCGCAGGAGGAGGGTTTTTGATTTCAAATATAAGGAAATTAAGATGATTGAAGAAGTTGAGTACTGCATAGAGACAGAGTGCGTAAGAGATATTTTAGATGAAATTATTGATACAAGTTTTGATGATCGATACTGGACCGGGATTAGAGATAATTTGGGAAAGTTCAATAATTTAAATTGGCATGAGGACATGTGGACAAATGCCTGGGACGAATACATAATACTTGCCGATCAAGTGATACAAGAGTGGAATATTTAAAATAGGAATAAAAATGAAAGAAAAAGAGATAGATATTACAGCTCATCATAGAGTTAATGACATAATGTATCCACTAAGAGAATACGGAAAACACAGGCAACGAAACTACGATTGGTCAGTGTTTGTGCAACTTTGCAAGAGATCATCAGCATTAAAAGATAGAACTGATTACAATTATGATATTCTTAGCGCCGCTAATGAAGTTTTATCTGAATAGATAAAATGTTGTAAATAGTATTCAGGAGGAAGATTATACATGCATCAAGATAAAGAGTTTGAAACAGTAGTTCCGCAAAATAAGATTCATGCTCTGGTACTTGAAGTATTGAGTCCTATTTATGAACATTATAACAACGAAAGTGAAGTAGAGCATATTGCTACAGATCTGTCAACAGAATGTATTGATAAATTTGCAGAAGTGTGCTGCAGACCTTTCACAGAAGAACTCGGAGATGAAAGTATTGAGTTAATGAGGCAAGTTTTAGGGGAATTGTAAAAATGTCAACATGTTATTCAGACTTAAATGAACTTGTAGATGAGTTTAGCAATACTGCAAATCTTGAAAAGCCATCTCTGCATAAACTCCCTATTCAAGATTTATTGCGAAACATAATGAAGCCGATTCGAAAGAAAAACATCAGTCAAATTCAGACAGCCGATGGTGCTTTTTTTGATGAAATGTGTAGTAGAACATATTATGCATCTTTAGGTGAAGAGATCCTTAAAATAATGTACGAAGTGGTAAGTGAAGATGCATGAGGATAATGATTTAAAAAAAGGCACCTTCGATATATTTAAGGGCTCATTTGACAGAGATATAACGTTGCTAAGTGTAGCTGCAGCAGTTCTAACGGGATTTAAAGACGGACTCGCTAAGAGAGACTTTGATCAAAACCTTATAGGTGAAGCCATGATTGTTGCAAACATCGTTCTCGAAGAAGAAGATATCCACTCTGAGTGGGAAAGTTATGGATATTAGCAAATGGAAATTGTATCATTCAATTATGTTAGAATGTTCACTTTTAAATGAAAAGCCATTCGAGAATGAAGATTTCGAAGATTTTTGCAAAAGAAAGGCCCCTCTAGAATTAAGAGACGAAGTGTTCGTAATAATGGAGAGTCAAATTGATAAATAAATACTTCCCAAAAGACACTAATCTTCTTTCTAAAATATATACAGAGTGTTTAATTTCTACGAACCCATTAATTTGGCAAGAACATTTGTGGAATTATAGAAATCCCGAAACAAGGGAGAACAGGGCTCAGGAAATAATTCACCTAATCAACAAGGTGTTAGAAGAATAAATAGAGGGAGAATGTTAATGAGAAATCAGCCAACCTATGATATGGCCGAGCTGTCAAACATAGCTGAAAGTATAATGTTACAGCACCAAATGGGCAATTGTATAGAAAAAGAGTTACGTAAGGTTAAAGGAAGTTCATTTGAAGGCCTAGCTGTAATGAGAAAGTTAGGAGGTTTCAATAGAGTGCGAGACCTTATGGTACTTGCGGACGAAGCTTTGAAAGAAGAGAGTTAGGAGGAAAGATGGCATTTGTAGAAGATTATTTTCAATTAGATATCGTGAAAAACTCACCTGAAAAGGAGTGCCCAGACCCTATTGGCAAAGCATACTTCTTTTCTCTACTTGGGTATTTGAGGGAAAGCATAAAGTATCTTGCCAGCTCTGATAAGGCAGATCATCTAATGGATAAAGTATCAGATGATCAGTTGCTAAAAATAGCAAACGAGGTGATTCAGGAAGATTATATACAAATTCCTATGTTTGATAAGTTCATTGAGCTATCTGAGGTTTCAAAACCTCTTGAAAGCTGGTTTGAAAAAGTAGAATTCGGTTATGTTCCAAAAACTAACAATGGTTCTGACTATATTCCATCAAGTTATAAAGTTTCCTGGACTTGTGACGTCACATGAAACGTCCTTGTAATGAAGAGCTGGTGTTTAACACTCAGGTAAACATCTGGCATGCAATTTGCAAAGCCATAACTCCGGAGGGGCAAGATGTCACACATTGGCACGAGAACTTAAAGAAGGAGTGCGCCAAATATGGTTCTGAGTCACTTTATCACAAGTGGAACGAAAGTAATTCGTTGACATTCTGGGATGAGATGGTTATCATAGCGGAGGATGTCCTTGAGTGAGTTCGGATGAGTTTGTATAGCGATGGGCCAAACTTAAATCATTGGATATCTAATACAACGTCCTTGCCCTTCAGAAAATGGTGCCGGGACGTTGAAATTATTTTAAATGCAGAAAACAAAAGAACAATACATGACTTATGTGAGTTTTGGAATGAGGTGGTCATATGTGCCGAGAGCGGATTATATGAAAGCGAAGAGTTGGAGTGAGAGGATAGAGGATGATACAGAGCTTGCTGATAAAATCTATGGATTAGTAGGGGAGACGTTTTGGCAAGCAGTTGGAGGCGTTAACAGTGGAGGATTAGACATAAAACAGAAGATCAGAAAGAAATGCCTCCAGCAAGGTTCTCTATCTTTGTTTGAAAAGTGGTGGTCAACAGGAACTGCAGGCGCCTACGCTGAGTTTTGTATAATCGCAGAGCAAGTATTAGAAGAGTAAGAAAAAGTGGCCTTGGGCCACTTTTTCCACTTCATGGAGATGAAAAACTTGACAAATGGATTCGGGAGTGGTAAGTTCTCCTTTTCCCACCTGCCCCATGTTGTGATGGCAGGTGGCGCCAGCTTCACTTAGAGTGGGAAAGGGAGTCGTATGAATGTTATGAAGGTGACACTTTTCATAGTTAATGGAGACCAACTTGGAGAAAATGAGATAAAGGAAGTGATTGAAAACACTAAATATCCTAATTATTGCATCTATCCAGAGGTGATGAAAATAGAAACCAAAATTGTTGCAGACTGGGATGATGAGCACCCTTTAAACCGCCACGAAACCATGAAATCTGCCTACAATGAGTTGTTCAACACAGGGGAGCGAGAATGAGTCGTAATCTATCTTCAGATGATCGAACTAAGGACTCGTTCAACATATTTAAATCATTAAGTGACAACTACTGCTGAAGCAACACGAATACTAGAAGTGCATTTGATAAATGTAAGTTGGGTACTTTTGACGCAGACCAAGAGATATTCATAATTATAAACGAGGTGTTAAATGAAGAACTCAATGAATAAAGAATACTGCTCGATGTCAGCCAAAACTGCCAAAGAAAATTCAAAAACAACCTTTGTCGGCAAAACAGAGGTCAAGAAGAGTTCTCAATTCCGAAAGCTAGAACAAAAATTACATTCTAATAAACCAGGGGTCAAAGATTATTTTGAAGATATTTCAAAATGGTGGCAGGTCCAACTTTCAAAGAGATCTTCGCTATCCAGCCACACATATCAGGAATTTTCAGTTGTCGCAGATGAAGTTCTAAAAGAAAAGTAGAGAGGCAAAATATGAAAGAGTTGAATTTAATGAAAGACTTAGATTTATCAGTCGACAGTGAGTTCTGGAATTTTGTGAGGGAAATAAGTTACAATTTATTTCATTCTATTCAAAGCTCAAATAAAGAGATAAATAACGGCAAGCATACAAGGCTAATGGAAATGTGGGATAGGTGCGACAAGATGACAGACGAAGAGATACTTGTAATAGCAAATGAGGTGTTGAATGAGAAATAGTGTTTATTATAAATACCCTGATAATTTCATATTATCTGACGAGGCTAAACGTGTAAGCGTGTCAACTCGACGCGGTATAATGTGTCTTTTAGAAAAGAACAAAACTCTGTACACTTCAGGTGTATCTCATATTATGGACAAATGGATAAATGGAAGATGGTACGTTGACGAAGAGATACTTGTAATAGCAAATGAGGTGCTGAATGAAACACAGAGATGAAAACCTTGGAGAGGGAATCGGTTATGAAACGATGTTGCGCTTCAATACAGATTACACATTTCACCAGCTTAGTAAAAATCTTGCAAGTATAGATTTAGAGGAAACCACATTGTTTGGAGTTCCAGTTTGTGACATGGAAGGTGATTTATTCGTAATTGCAAATGAGGTGTTAAATGAATCAGTTTGAAAAGCTCATGAATTTAGAAGATCAGCTTTATTACACTGCAACTAGGTATGTAAATGAAACTTATACTGCAGACATAAGTAGATGGTGGGGAAGTTTGCGCGAAATTGGAGCTAACGATTTAAGTTCATCAGAGGAAAGCGAGTTTTTTGTAATCGCAGATATGGTTTTAAATGAGTAAATCGTTTAAAACCATAATTTTTGATGTCGATGGAGTTATAGTTGATTTAGTAACCCCTATCTTAGATAGTTTAAATGAAAAATTTAATTCCACTTTGATCAAGAAAGACATCCACACTTTCAATTTTATGAAAGTGGCAAATAAAATCTTAACCGAGCCTGAAGCTGATGAGGCCAAGAGAATGTTTTCAACCAGAGGGTTTGTTACATCATTACCAGAAATTCCTGGAGCAGTTGAAGTAGTAAGAGAAATAATATCACACAGTGATACAGAGGTATTATTTGTCACCTCTCAATGGAATGATTCCGAAACATGGTGTTTCGAGAGGTATAATTGGCTGAAAGATAGATTTGGTAAAGATATCAAAGTTATATTTACACACGATAAAAAATATATTAAAGCTGACGTATTGATCGATGACGCAGTGCACAACTGTCATGCTTATAAACTTGAAAACCCTAATTCTAAAGTTATCCTTATGAGACAACCATGGAATGACAAAGAGGCAAGTGAAAATCCTAAAGAGTTCTGTGATAGTTTTATCAGTGAGAACACATTCGAAGAATTGATAGGAACTTTGACAAGGTAGTGGGAAAATAGATGGAGGATGAAATTAAATGAATCTAGATGAAATGAGTGCGACTAACAATGCTTCCAAACTTGAACATAGTATTTGGAGTGCTGGTAATGATGAATCTAAAGCTGCCATGGAAAGGTATTCCACCATGGTATCAATATGGTGGGGAGAGCTTCTTACAAAAAATGGAACCAGTGTGGGCCAAATTAGTGCTCCCAGAGGGAAATTTAGTACAGAGTTCATTGAAGTTGCAAACGAAGTATTAAAAGAGGAAGACCATGGCAATACAAACCTCGTATGATGAGAACGGTAACATATCACTAATATATAGGATATCTAACTCTATATTAAGGAAGAGGCTTCTTGCAAATCTAAATATTGAAGTTCCTGGATTGGAAATTTTAGACACAAGAGACATATATCCTAAATATGAATTTGGAGCGCTCTGCCCCGGAGTTGGAAATGGAACTCAAATAGTGGATGAAGTCTATATAGTTGCAGATCAAATTTTAAATACGGAGCTTGAATAATATGTTATATGACGAAAATTGTAAAACTTGGGATTTGATAAATGAATTGGGCGACTTTGACGGCGGAACCTTGTCAGATAAGTTAATAGAGTTCATAGACTTAAAGAGATGCTACTCTGGGAATGAGAAAGGCGCTGAGTTAGTGAGCGAGGTCTTCATTCTAGCCGATCAAATGTTAAGCGGAGAAACATAATATGAAATATAACATATACAATGATATAGGAATGCTTGTAACAAAACTATGCTATGAAGAGAAGTGCGACAAACGATTCTTCAGTACTTTTATTGAATTCATAGATGAGAAAGGGTGTTATGATTACACAATCCTAATGGCCAAGATATCGTAGAGGAGATGTTTGAAGTAGCTGCAATGGTATTGGAAGAGTGAGGAGCTAAGGCATGAACAGACTTAATAACGAAAATACCAATATACTGGAATCCACTATCTGGTGGGATTTATCAGAATCCTACAAGCAATCAATGAATGATTGGTGGGTAGAGGCACTTGCTGCACGACCCAAGCACGAACGCATTGCAATAACTAGAGAGATTATGCTATGCGCTGAGGAGTTCTTGACAGATGAATGAATATACTTCTGAGAAATTAGAACTAGAAATATGGAACTCGGTAAATTTAAATTACCGCTCTAGCCTTCTAAAATGGCTTGAACTAAAAGGGCCGAATAAAATATATGAAAAGGATTGGAATGAATTTTGCGACAGCTTTGTAAAGATTGCTAATGATGTTTTAAACGAGTGATAAGGAATCAAATCTTGGAGGAATCATGACTAGAAGAGACGGAGACATATATGTAAATCTAGTTGGCAGCTCACATGGGTGTGCTAGCAGTATAGGCGCCTGGCTAATAAACTTAGATGAAGATAAGTACAACTCATTTGCACAGAATAAGAGTAAGTTTTACAGTGAATTTGCAATTCTCGCAGATGATGTATTGAATGAGCCGTCAAAGCTCACGGAAGATCAGAGATGAGCAAATCAACCAAATTGGAAACAGACATGTTTGTTCATTACGAAAACACAAGTTACAGATATGATATAACTAAATGGTACAGGGCCGTCTATAAGGCTTCGTCTGGAAGAAGCGGCTGGGAGAGTCAAAGTAAGGAATTTGCAATCGTAGCAGAAGACATTCTTAATGAACAAGATGAAAATACATCTAGGTAGAGGGAAACATGGCAGAATACAACCCTGAAATGAAAACTTGGAAAATCATCGATAAAATGTACGCTTATGAGCGTCATACATCAAGTAATGCAAACCCGGTTTTTTCCAAAATATTAATCGACTTTATAGGCGCAAAGGGTGGCTACGGCCACATGTCAAGTGAAAATGGCGCCGAATTAGTTGATGAGATGTTCATACTAATGGAACGAGAATTAAACTTTAAGTAGTCAACAATAACCGCAAAAAATGAAGAGGCAATTATGAGAGAGCATGTGGAGAAACTAAAACCAATTTGGTACGATAATAGTTCAATAGCGGCCCAATATCGAATTGATATAAGTGATTGGAATAGTCTGCTCCGCAAGGCAGGTTCCATATGGTCTGATGACATGTATGAAGAAATGGCACTTGTAGCGGAAGGTATACTAAATGAGTAATAAGGCCACACTTTTAGAGAAAGATATTTGGGCTCATTTATCTCCCCTTTACAAGCAACAAATAAATACATGGCTTAGAAGAACATTTGGAAATAGAAAAAATGGTTCAAGAGCAGACGTATTCTCTGAGATGATAATAGCCGCAGAGGAGATCCTAAAAGATGAATCCTAAATCTGACATACACACCATGGAGATGAATAGCTTAACCAACGTTGCTGATATTATATGCGGCGCTTTTGATAGAAGGCTCGACTTCAACGAGTGGCTTCCATACAATGGCGATATAATGAAATGGTATAATAACTACATTGCCGTTAAAGGTTATCAGGAATCATATTTAGATGAACAAATGGCAATATGTTGTGCAGAGGTGTTAGATGAGTGATTCTGAGGCCACCCTGGCTATTATTTTTTTCAAAAATGAAATAGAAGAGCATCCTATAGCAAGTGATATGAAAAGTTGGTTAAAATGTTGGAATATCAAATCATCAAGATTGCGATCGAATTTAGACAGTTGGAACGACGAAATGATATTGATTGCAAATGAAGTATGTGAAGAATTGTAATGATATCACTAAGTTTTAGACAGATTTCGCAGATCGTAGTTCACGACGATATCACAATTAGTTGGACAACTTCAGAGCGGAAATATCACCGATTAGGAGATAAGCCAGCAATTCAAAACTTTTCTGATGGGTTCAAAGTTTTGAATGAATATATGGTAGATGATAAAGAGCATCGAAGTGGACATAAGCCTTCATTCACATCTTGGATTAGAGGAACACGCAAGATCATTCATCAAGAGTATGCTATAAATGGCAAAATTTATCTGGAAAAAGGCCCTGGAGAATTTGAAAGCTATGCTTTGCCAAAGCAAGCTGAAAATATGGCCTGAATCTCTCTTATTTGAATTCTAAGACATTTTAACCAAACTATCAACGAATGCCACAGGCATTGTATCATGGGCTTACACTCTATTTCAGAGTGTAAGCCTTAGTCACATGTGTGAAGGGAGAGCATATCAAATGATTACATTACAATTTAAAACCACAACCGGCTCATCAGCAATCATATCATCTTGGAAAACCATAACTAACCTGCGACACAGGTTAAATGGTAAACCTGCTCATCAATCCTGGTATGCAAATGGACAAAAGGGCTATGAACATTATTATGAAAATGATCTACGGCACAGATTAAATGGTAAACCTGCAAAGCAACGCTGGTATGAAAATGGACTAAAGAGGTATGAAGAATATTATGAAAATAACCTGCGACATAGGTTACATGGTAAAATTGCACTTCAATCCTGGCATCAAAATGGACAAAAGGAATATGAGGAATATTATGAATATGGAAAACAACACAGGTTGAATGGTAAATCTGCATATCAATACTGGTATTCAAATGGACAAAAGAGCTATGAGAAATATTATGAAAATGGGAAGTTTATTAAATGATCATATTACAATTTAAAACCACAAACAATTCAGATTGGAAAACCACAAACAACCAGTATCACAGATTAAATGGTAAACCTGCAAAGCAACGCTGGTATGAAAATGGACTAAAGAGGTATGAAGGTTACTATGAAAATAACCTACGACATAGGTTACATGGTAAACCTGCACGGCAAGCATGGTATAGAAATGGACAAAAGGAATATGAACTCTACTATGAAAATGATCTACGACACAGATTGAATGGTAAACCTGCAAAGCAACGCTGGTATACAAATGGACAAAAGAGGTATGAAGAATATTATGAATATGGAAAACAACACAGGTTAAATGGAAAACCTGCATGGCAAACCTGGCATGAAAATGGACAAAAGAGGTCTGAACAATACTATGAACATAACCTGCGACACAGGTTACATGGTAAACCGGCATGGCAAGCATGGTATGCAAATGGACAAAAGGAATATGAACTCTACTATGAAAATAACCAACGACACAGGTTGAATGATAAACCTGCATGGCAAACCTGGCATGAAAATGGACAAAAGAGGTATGAAGAATATTATGAATATGGAAAACAACACAGGTTAAATGGAAAACCTGCATGGCAAACCTGGTATGAAAATGGACAAAAGAAATATGAAGGTTACTGTGAACATAATAAATACCACAAATTACATGGTAAACCGGCATGGCAAGGCTGGTATAAAAATGGACTCAAGTGTCTTAAATCATATTATGAACATGGGAGGTTTATTAAATGATCATATTACAATTTAAAACCACAAACAGCTCATCAGCAATCATATCATCTTGGAAAACCATAACTAACCTGCGACACAGATTACATGGTAAACCGGCATGGCAAGCATGGTATGCAAATGGACAAAAGTACTATGAACAATACTATGAACATGGAAGAAAGTTGCATGCAAATTGGCGAACTTGAACGAAAATCAATGTAAGATTATGATAACTATGATTAATTTAAACCAAATTAAGGTTGTTTCAAGGATTCATGATTGCGCTAAAATTGAAGAAGCAGCTTTAGTATTCATATTCATGCAAAACACAAGTACTAAAATTGCTCAACCATACTTTGATAATAAAATACCCATGTATGGGTGAGCAATTTCATTAGACAATAGATGCAATGGCCTTCACAGGTAGCATAAGCCTATGAGAAAGATGTGTAATACACAGAGCCGATGAATCAACTGCAGCCGAGTTAAAATTACATATAATTAGACGTAACCGGTTGAATTCATTTAAGAATTTCATATAAAATTAATGTAATAACTTCAAACAGTTATAGTCTCGCAAATTTAACTATAACTACCTGATTTCATTATATTATTTGAATGAAATTGCACATCTTAACAATATATGTGCCCAGCTTCATTCAAGTGTTCACATTCTCTTGTAAAAAGACTTGTTGCATTTTCTTGAAAAGTGTGATACTCTAAGCTGCAACATGTCTAAGAAATTTCCAACAGAGGTTAAAATGATCATATTACAATTTAAAACCACAAACAGTTTATCAACAACCAGTTCATCTTGGAAAACCACAAATAATCTGCACCACAGGTTAAATGGTAAACCTGCATGGCAATCCTGGTATAGAAATGGACAAAAGGAATATGAATTCTACTATGAAAATAATCTACGACACAGATTAAACAGCAAACCTGCAAGGCAATACTGGTATGAAAGTGGACAAAAGTGGTCTGAAGCATATTATGAAAATGATCTGCGGCACAGATTAAATGGAAAACCTGCAAGTCAAATCTGGCATGCAAATGGACAAAAGTACTGTGAAAAATATTATGAACATGGAGAATTTATCAAATGATCACACTTCAATTTAAAGCCATAACCTACTCATATTGGAAAACTACAACTAACCTGCGACACAGGTTACATGGTAAACCTGCATGGCAAATCTGGTATGAAAATGGACAAAAGGAATATGAAGTATATTATGAAAATGATCTATGGCACAGATTAAATGGAAAACCTGCAAGTCAATCCTGGTATGAAAATGGACAAAAGGAATATGAAGGTTACTATGAACATGGTCAACGACACAGATTAAACAACAAACCTGCAAGGCAATCCTGGTATCAAAATGGACAAAAGTACTATAAAGTATACTATGAACATAACCAGCTTCATAGGTTAAATGGCAAACCTGCATGGCAACGCTGGTATGAAAATGGACAAAAGAGATATGAAGGTTACTATGAACATGGAGAATTTATCAAATGATCACACTTCAATTTAAAGCCACCATAACCTACTCATATTGGAAAACTGCAAATAATCAACTACACAGGTTAAATGGCAAACCTGCATGGCAAATCTGGTATGAAAATGGACAAAAGTGGTATGAAGATTATTATGAATGTGGAAAACAACATAGGTTAAATGGCAAACCTGCATGGCAACGCTGGTATGAAAATGGACAAAAGAGATATGAATTATATTATGAAAATGATCTACGACATAGGTTAAACGGCAAACCTGCATGCCAAGCCTGGTATGAAAATGGACAAAAGTGGTATGAACATTATTATGAAAATGGAGTATTCTTCAAATGATCATATTACAACTTAAAACCACAAACAGCTCATCAGCAATCATATCATCTTGGAAAACCATAACTAACCTACTACACAGATTAAATGGAAAACCTGTAAGGCAATCCTGGTATGAAAATGGACAAAAGTGCTGTGAGGAATACTATGAAAATGATCTACGGCACAGATTAAACAACAAACCTGCAAGGCAACACTGGTATGAAAATGGACAAAAGTACTGTGAGGAATATTTTGAAAATAACCTACTACACAGATTAAATGGAAAACCTGCAAGACAATCCTGGTATAAAAATGGACAAAAGAGCTGTGAAGTATATTTTGAAAATGATATACGGCACAGATTGAATGATAAACCTGCATATCAACACTGGTATGAAAATGGACAAAAGTACTATAAAGTATACTATGAAAATGATCTACGACACAGATTGAATGGTAAACCTGCAAAGCAACACTGGTATCCAAATGGACAAAAGAAATATGAACAATATTATAAATATGGAGAATTTATAAAATGATCATATTACAATTTAAAATTGAAACCACCTCAGATTGGAAAACCACAGATAAGCAACGACACAGATTAAACAACAAACCTGCATATCAATCCTGGTATAGAAATGGACAAAAGTACTATGAAGTATATTATGAACATAACCAGCTTCATAGGTTAAATGGCAAACATGCATATCAAGTCTGGTATCCAAATGGACAAAAGAACTATGAAGGTTACTATGAACATGGGAAGTTCATCAAATGATTACACTACAATTTAAAGCCATAACCTATTCATCTTGGAAAACCACAGATAAGCAACGACACAGATTAAACAACAAACCTGCAAGGCAATCCTGGTATCAAAATGGACAAAAGTACTATAAAGTATACTGTGAACATAACCAGCTTCATAGGTTAAATGGTAAACCTGCATTGCAACACTGGTATCCAAATGGACAAAAGAGCTGTGAAGGTTACTATGAACATGGAGAATTTATCAAATGATTACACTACAATTTAAAACAACAACCAACTCATCTTGGAAAACCACAGATAAGCAACGACACAGATTAAACAACAAACCTGCAAGTCAAGCCTGGTACCCAAATGGACAAAAGAACTATGAAGGTTACTGGGAAAATGATCTATGGCACAGATTAAACAACAAACCTGCAAGTCAAGACTGGTATCCAAATGGACAAAAGGAATATGAACATTACTATGAACATGGTCAACGACACAGATTAAATGGTAAACCTGCATATCAAGGCTGGTATGAAAATGGACAAAAGTACTGTGAAGGTTACTATGAACATGGAGAATTTATCAAATGATTACACTACAATTTAAAACCACAAACAGCTCATCAGCAATCATATCATCTTGGAAAACCACAAATAACCTACTACACAGATTAAATGGAAAACCTGTAAGGCAAGCCTGGTATGCAAATGGACAAAAGCTCTATGAAGAATATTGTGAAAATAACCAGTATCACAGATTAAATGGTAAACCTGCACAGCAAACCTGGTATGCAAATGGACAAAAGAGCTGTGAAGTATATTTTGAAAATAACCGGCTTCATAGGTTAAATGGCAAACCTGCAAGGCAACTCTGGTATGAAAATGGACAAAAGTACTGTGAGGAATACTATGAACATGGAGAATTTATAAAATGATTACATTACAATTTAAAACCACAAACAGTTCATCAAGAACCAACTCAGATTGGAAAACCACAAACAACCAGCTACATAGGTTACATGGTAAACCTGCAAGGCAATCCTGGTATTCAAGTGGACAAAAGTACTGTGAGGAATACTATGAAAATAACCTACTACACAGATTAAACAGCAAACCTGCATATCAAATCTGGCATGCAAATGGACAAAAGTGGTATGAGGAATACTATGAAAACAATACACTACACAGATTAAACAGCAAACCTGCATATCAAACCTGGTATGAAAATGGACAAAAGAGCTATGAAGTATATTATGAACATGGCCAGCAGCACAGATTAAACAGTAAACCTGCATGGCAACTCTGGTATGAAAATGGTCAAAAGAGGTCTGAAGAATACTATGAACATGGAGAATTTATAAAATGATTACACTTCAATTTAAAACCACAACCCGCTCATCAAGAACCAACTCAGATTGGAGAGCCACAAACAACCAGTATCACAGGTTACATGGTAAACCTGCAAGGCAATCCTGGTATGAAAGTGGACAAAAGTACTGTGAGGAATACTATGAAAACAGCCTACAACACAGATTACATGGTAAACCTGCATATCAAGCCTGGTATCCTGATGGACAAAAGTGGTATGAGGAATACTATGAAAATAACCAGTATCACAGATTAAATGGGAAACCTGCATATCAACGCTGGTATTCAAATGGACAAAAGTGTTCTGAACAATATTATGAACATGGAAGATATATTAAATGATTACACTTCAATTTAAAACCACAACCCGCTCATCTTGGAAAACTGCAACTAACAAGTCACACAGATTAAATGGTAAACCTGCAAAGCAACGCTGGTATACAAATGGACAAAAGAGCTGTGAAGAATACTATGAAAATAACCAGTATCACAGATTAAATGGGAAACCTGCATATCAAACCTGGTATGAAAATGGACAAAAGAGCTATGAAGAATACTATGAAAATAACCAGTATCACAGATTAAACAGCAAACCTGCATATCAATCTTGGTATGCAAATGGACAAAAGAGCTATGAAGAATACTATGAAAATAACCGGCTACACAGGTTACATGGTAAACCTGCATATCAAACTTGGTATACAAATGGACAAAAGTGTTCTGAACAATATTATGAACATGGAAAATGGAAAATCAAATGATTACACTTCAATTTAAAACCACAAACGATTCATCTTGGAAAACTGAAAATAACCGGCTTCATAGGTTACATGGTAAACCTGCATGGCAAGTCTGGTATGAAAATGGACAAAAGAATCATGAAGAGTATTATGAACATGGCCAGCTACACAGATTAAACAGCAAACCTGCATGGCAAGCCTGGTATAAAAATGGACAAAAGAATCATGAAGAGTATTATGAAAATGGAAGATATATCAAATGATCATATTACAATTTAAAACCACAAACGGTTCATCTTGGAAAACCACAGATAAGCAACGACACAGATTAAACAACAAACCTGCAAGGCAATCCTGGTACCCAAATGGACAAAAGTACTATAAAGTATACTGTGAAAATAACCGGCTACATAGGTTAAATGGGAAACCTGCAAGTCAAACCTGGTATACAAATGGACAAAAGAGCTATGAAGAGTATTGTGAACATGGCCAGCTACACAGATTAAACAGCAAACCTGCAAGTCAAGCCTGGTACCCAAATGGTCAAAAGAACTATGAGAAATACTATGAAAATGGAAGATATATCAAATGATCATATTACAATTTAAAACCACAATCAACTCATCAAGAACCAACTCAGATTGGAAAACCACAAATAAGCAACGTCACAGATTAAACGGCAAACCTGCACAGCAAACCTGGTATACAAATGGACAAAAGAGGTCTGAACAATACTATGAACATAACCTGCTACATAGGTTAAATGGTAAACCTGCATATCAAGCCTGGTACCCAAATGGACAAAAGAACTATGAGAAATACTATGAACATAACCTGCTACATAGGTTAAATGGTAAACCTGCAAGTCAAATCTGGTATGCAAATGGACAAAAGGACTGTGAAGCATATTATGAAAACAGCCTACGACACAGATTAAACAGCAAACCTGCATATCAAGCCTGGTACCCAAATGGACAAAAGGACTGTGAAGGTTACTATGAACATGGAGAATTTATCAAATGATTACACTACAATTTAAAACCACAAACAGTTCATCAAGAACCAACTCAGATTGGAAAACCACAAACAACCAGTATCACAGGTTACATGGTAAACCTGCAAGGCAAGGATGGTATGAAAGTGGACAAAAGAACTATGAGGAATACTATGAAAATAACCAGCTTCATAGATTACATGGTAAACCTGCATATCAAGCCTGGTATCAAAATGGACAAAAGAGCTGTGAAGAATACTATGAAAACAGCCTACAACACAGATTAAATGGTAAACCTGCAAGTCAAGCCTGGTACCCAAATGGTCAAAAGAGCTATGAAGAATACTATGAAAATAACCGGCTACACAGATTAAACAGCAAACCTGCATATCAAACCTGGTATGAAAATGGACAAAAGAGCTATGAGAAATACTATGAAAATAACCAGTTTCATAGATTAAATGGTAAACCTGCATGGCAAGTCTGGTATCAAAATGGACAAAAGAGGTCTGAACAATATTATGAACATGGCCAGCTACACAGATTAAACAGCAAACCTGCATGCCAAGCCTGGTATCAAAATGGACAAAAGAGCTGTGAAGGTTACTATGAACATGGGAAGTTCATCAAATGATCATATTACAATTTAAAACCACAACCACCTCATTTTGGAGAACTACAAATCATCATCTACATAGGCTAAACGGTAAACCTGCAAGTCAATCCTGGTACCCAAATGGACAAAAGAACTATGAAGGTTACTGGGAAAATAACCTGCGATATAGGTTAAACAACAAACCTGCATATCAAGCCTGGTACCCAAATGGACAAAAGGACTGTGAAGCATACTATGAACATAACCTACAACACAGATTAAATGGCAAACCTGCTCATCAATCCTGGTATGCAAATGGACAAAAGAGCTGTGAATCATATTGGGAACATGGGAAGTTCATCAAATGATTACACTACAATTTAAAACCACAAACAGCTCATCAGCAATCATATCATCTTGGAAAACCATAACTAACCTGCGACACAGATTACATGGTAAACCTGCATGGCAACGCTGGTATGAAAATGGACAAAAGAGCTGTGAGGAATACTATGAAAATGATCTACGACACAGATTGAATGGTAAACCTGCAAAGCAACGCTGGTATCCTGATGGACAAAAGATGTCTGAAGAATATTATGAAAATGGAGAATTTATCAAATGATCATATTACAATTTAAAATTGAAACCACCTCAGATTGGAAAACCACAAATAAGCAACGACACAGATTAAACAACAAACCTGCATATCAAGCCTGGTATCAAAATGGACAAAAGTGTTCTGAACAATACTATGAACATAACCTGCTACATAGGTTAAATGGTAAACCTGCATGGCAACACTGGTATCAAAATGGACAAAAGAGCTGTGAAGGTTACTATGAACATGGAGAATTTATAAAA
>Ga0222708_1000095_pt1 | contig 26274 bp, 33 predicted proteins | sample AntAcemetage1576_FD_179806 | JGI IMG/M metagenome (GOLD analysis project Ga0222708, IMG submission 179806) | Saline water microbial communities from Ace Lake, Antarctica - #1576 | ecosystem: Environmental > Aquatic > Non-marine Saline and Alkaline > Saline | place: Antarctica: Ace Lake... | reverse complement strand
TTAGGTCTTACGATAGACCGGAACGAATCATTGCTTACGAGACAGCTCATAGCATTGTTGATGAGATTGATACGCTACATAAAGATAAAGCCTCTTTAGTTTGGCGCAAGATAACAGAGCGCAACAGGCAGAAGCGACCCACAGTTAACACTATTGGCGCAGTCACAACACCTGACCAAGGCTATAATGGATTTGTATACAGCAAGTGGGGAAAAGATGCACAAGAAGGATATGAGCTTATCAAAGCGCCTACGGCATCTAATCCATACTTGCCAGACGATTATATAGAGCAGATAAGATCTAACTACGACAGCGTATTAGCAGAGCTTTATTTAAATGGTGAGTTTGTAAGTCTAAACGCTAATAAAGTCTATCATTTCTTTAGTCGCGCCAAGCATCATACAAATCGAGAGATTACGTATAAAGACACATTTTTGCATGTAGGATTAGACTTTAACATTGGCGGCACTTGCGCTACTGTTTGGATTATAGAAAACAATCAACCAAAAGCTGTTGATGAGTTTGTAAGTCACGATACATATGACTTTATTAACAATCTGGTACGCTATAACGGCAAGAAGATTATAGTCTACCCTGATGCTTCGGGTAGGTCAGGTAGCACTAACGCGACATTATCAGATATAGGATTAATTGAGAGTGCAGGTTATCAAGTAGATGCGCCATTAGCTAACCCAGCAGTACGCGATAGAATTAACGCGATGAATGCTATGTTTTCACACGATAGAATTATGATTAACACAGATAAATGCCCACAGCTTACTCATGCTTTAGAGAGCCAGGGTTATAATGTCAAAGGCGACCCGGAGAAGTACCATACTCACCCGGCCATCGATGATTGGCTTGATGGTAGCGGCTATTTTATTAATCGCAAATATCCTGTGACTAAACCAGCTATAGATTTAAACATAAGGTTCTAAGATGCCAATTGATACACAGAACAAAACATACACTAATAACCTATCTAAATGGGTGCTTGTTCGTGATTGCGTAAGCGGTGCGAAACAGATTAGGTCAAAAGGCGTGCTTTATTTGTCTAATCCAGAGCCAAACGACCCAGACAATAAGAGCGATCGATACTTTGACTTTAAAAAGCGCGCTCAGTTTGTAAACATTACCGCTAGAACACGCAACGCGATGGTAGGCATGGCATTCAGGCAGCCACCAGAGATTGATATTACCGGTATAGAATACATAGAGGATAATGCCACCGGTTCAGGTACTACGCTAGAGCAGCTTGGCAAGGTGGTCGTAGGCGATCTATTAGAGTGTGGTCGTATTGGTCTATTGGTTGACTATCCTGAATCAGTGCCCAATCTAAGCAAAGAGCAGACAAATCAATTAGGATTTACTGCAAGTATTAAAGTCTACACTGCTGAGAATTGCATAAACTGGAAAACAAGCATAGTAGCCGGTCAAAATGTCTTGTCTTTAGTAGTTCTTAAAGAAGAGTATTTATTAGAAGAAGATGAGTACGATCAAGATACAAAGATACAGTATCGTAAGCTCTGCTTGATTGATGGGATATACAGCTCATACATAGAGCGTGATAACGTAATATTTGGCGACATAGTACAGCCTCGTGCCAATGGTCAGCTACTTAGATTTATACCATTTATATTCGCCGGTACTTACTCAAACGATCCAGCGGTAGATGATGCGGCTTTGTACGATATAGCAGAGGTTAATATAGGTCATTACAGAAACAGCGCGTCATATGAAGAAGGCATCTACCTACATGGGCAGCCTATGCTACATATTGATACGGGATCGACTAGCGCTATAGAATTTCAAACGCTTAACCCGAACGGTATAGAAGTCGGCGCGCGTCGTGGTATTGCAACGGCTGGGGGTGGTTCTGCTAATCTATTGCAAGCAGCATCAAACGGTGCGGCATTCGAAGCTATGGAGCAAAAAGAAGCGCAAATGGTAAGCATTGGAGCACGATTGATTGAGTCAGGAGGTCAAGCAGAGACAGCAGAGGCAGCACGTATTAAACATGCAGGCGATAACTCGGTACTAGCTAACATCGTGCAAAACGCATCATCAGCTATAGAAACGTGTCTTGGCTGGGTTAATCTGTTCATGGCTATAACTAACGAGCCAGTATTTATTATCAATCAAGATTTCTACGATAAAAGCGTAGATGCTAATATTGTAATAGCTAAAATACAATTGTTTGACCGTGGTATAATTGCGAAACAAGACATACGCAGGACGCTACGAAGAGCAGGCGAGATTGATCGTACTGACGAAGAGATAGACGCTGATGCCGAAGATCAGACAGTAATATAAATGAGCAGCAATAACGGCTTAATTGATGCGCTTACACTGCGACAGATATTTGTACAGCGTTATAGCAAAGGCGAAGCTAAGCGCCTACTAAAGCATTTGCGGGTGCTTTCTCGGCAGCTAAAGTCTACGCTTGAAAGTGATTACGGCAAAGTACGCGCGGTAAGATTAGCGCAGCGTATAGCACAGATCACAACGACTGTACTAAATGAGTACGGCGATGACATGATAGAAGGCTTGAAAGAGTTTGGAGAAGAGGAAGCAGAATTTGTACGACAAGCAATACTATCAACGACAGCAGCCGAAGCAGTATCAGCGGGATCATTAAGGCAGATACAAGCATCTATTACAAAAGTACCGATGAAGCTAATTAGCGGGCAGAAGACACAGACTGTTACGATAGAGCAAGCAGCAAAGCAATTTAGCAAGAAGCGCAGTAAAGAGATAGCACAATTAATACGTGATGGATCGTTACTCGGCAAGACTACTAACGAATTAGTTAAAGATATTGAGAACATAGTTGGCAGTAAGGTTACACAGCAAGCGGAAGCGCTAGTAAGGACCACAACTAATCACATCGGCTCACAAGCTCGGTCTGCTACATACGCGGCTAATGATGATGTAATTATAGGCGAAGAGTTTGTAGCAACTTTAGATAGTCGCACATCAATATCATGTGCAAGCTTAGACGGACAGGTTTTTGACATAGGCGAAGGGCCAATGACTCCGTTACACTGGGGGTGTCGATCACTTAGAGTCGCAAAAGTAAATCCTAAGTTTGACTTAGGCTCATCAATTGTTGGTGAGCGTGCAAGCATCGACGGACCAGAAGCAGGCAATGTTACATATGGTGGATTCTTAAAACGTCAGAGCGACGAAGTACAGATCGAAGTGCTAGGTGTTAGACGTGCGGCATTATTTAAAAGCGGTAAATTATCAATTCGTAAATTTAGCGATGAAGATACAGGCAAGGTATATACTTTAAAACGGCTAAGGGAATTAAACCCTTTGGCTTTCAATAGTGCCAGTGGCGCATAAACGGTCAGTGACCAGGTGATAATATGTCAGTAGAGCAAACCCCCGAAGAAGTAGCAGCGGCAGCACAGGCAGCGACAGACGCAAGCAACGCGGAATGGCAAGGTAAGATTGACACGCTAATGGCAGATAACGAGCGATTAAGCGCAAAGATTAGCGAGTCAAACAAGCATACTAAAGCAGCCGAGACAAAAGCTACAAAACAAGAGAAAGACAGGCTCTTAGCTGACGAAAACTGGAAACAATTATACGAAAGCTCGCAGATTAAAGTAGCAGAGCAAGAAACGTATATTACTGATATTGGATTAAAAGAAATATCATCTAAAGAAAAGACAGCACAGGATCAATTCGGTAGTCGCTTTACAAATCACTCTAGTTGTGCTAAGTTCCTATCTAGAGATTCAAGTGATAGAATTAAGTCTATTGATGGTACAATAAGAGTGCTAGATCTTAATGGGAATTTGTCTGTGGCAACTCTCGACGATCTAGAAATGGAATACAGAAAAAACCCAGCCTATGACAGACTTATAGATGGTGTTGACTCGTCAGGTGGCAGTGCTACCGGAAGCAACAACAGCGGCAGTGCCGGAAATGTTTATACTCGCGCTCAATTTGAAGCGTTAAACCCGGCAGAACGTATGCGCGTCTCATTAGAGTCTCGTGCAGGTAAAGCCAAAATTGTTGATGAAAGGTAGTAATTAAAATGGCAGAGAACACAATTACAGGTTTAGTACCTGAGATTTACGAAGCGCTTGATATTGTATCAAGAGAGTTAACCGGCATGATCCCGGCTGTTACTCTTAACGCATCCGCAGCAACCGCAGCCCTAGGTCAGAACATTCGTGTTGATGTAGAGCCGGAAGGTAATCTAGTTGACATTACCCCAGCCATGCAAGTGCCAGAGCCAACGGGTCAAACTTCGGGCTTTGTTGACATTCAAATTACTAACAGCAAGGCTGCTGAGTTTGGATTTATCGGCGAGCAGCAGTTAGGTCTTAATTCTGGACCGGGCTATCCATCAGTACGAGCACAAAAGATCGCACAAGCTATTCGAAAAGTAGCCAACGCTGTTGAAATTGATCTTGCTGGCTTACACGTTGCAATGAGTCGCGCAGTTGGTACGGCGGGAACAACTCCATTCGGTACAGCTAACGACTTCACAGCAGCAGCTCAGGCGCGTCAAGTGCTCAAAGACAACGGCGGTGATATTGACCCACAATTAGTATTTAATACTAATGCCGGTGTTAACATGATTGGTAAACAGTCAGCAGTAAATGCTGCCGGTACTGATACATTGTTACGTCAAGGTGTTTTGCTTGATGTTGCAGGTATGCCTTTACGCGAATCAGCTCAGATTTTCACACCCGCAGCCGGTACAGGCGCAAATGCTACAACTAACGCAGCAGGTTATGCTGTCGGCGCGACTGTTATTACTTTAGCTAGTGCTGGTACAGGTACTATAATCGCTGGTGACGTAATTACTATCGCAGGTCAAAGCTCTCAGTACGTTGTTGCTTCTGGTGATACTGATGTCTCTAACGGCGGTACAATTACACTTGCAGCGCCAGGTCTACGTATTGCAATCGCTGGCAGCACTACAGCAATTACAGTTGTTGCAGCAGCAGCGCGTAATATGTGTTTTGCGCGTAGTGCTTTAGTATTGGCAGCACGCTCACCAGCACGACCAGAAGAAGGCGACATGGCTGAGGACGTAATTGTAATTACAGACCCTAGATCAGGCTTATCGATGGAGTTTGCGATGTATAAAGGCTATCGTAAAATACGTTATGAAGTCGCACTCGCATGGGGCGTGAAGGTAATAAAGGCAGAACACAGCTCAATTTTACTAGGGTGATGTTTTTATTAAGCCTTTACTATCTTAGCCTTTTGGGTTAAAATACACCTTTATTTACTGGGGTGTATTATGCTAAAGGAATTTAATTTAGTTGCAACAAAAGCTAAAATAGTAAAAACAGGTGATAAGTTTGGTCGGCTAACAGTAATTGCAGTCGGCCAAATACCTAATACTTACAGGTATATGTCCGTATGTTTGTGTGAGTGTGGCAGTGACCTAAAGTCAATTAGGTCTGATGGGCTTATTAGCGGATCAGTTGAGTCTTGCGGCTGTTTGCAGAAAGAAAGAACTGCTAAGCATAACCTAACAAGCTCTATTCATTATAGTAGATGGCGAAATATGATGGCTAGATGTTATAACGAAAGCAGCGCATCCTACAAAGATTATGGTGGTCGCGGCATTAAAGTTTGTCAGTGGTGGCATAATCTAAGTAATTTTGTTAATGACGTACCTGAGGGTCATTTTAACGGTGCGGAAATTGATAGAGTTAATAACGATGGCGACTATGAGCCTAACAATGTTAGATGGGCGACAAAGGCTATCCAAACAAGAAATAGAAGAAGCAATGTTAATATTCAATTTAATGGAAAAACACAATGCTTGACTGATTGGGCCAATGAAATTGGCATATGTCTTGAATCTTTAAGAGTTAGAATCAAAAGATGGGGAGTAGAGAAAGCATTAACTACACCAAAAGGAAAAAGGCTTTATGATAGATGGTCTAGCCACATAAAATCACCTGAAAGGTTGGCGCAGCTAGCAAAGCCAAGAAGAATATTAAAAACTGTGAATTATAACGGTAAGATATACAATATAGCGAATCTATCAAGAGAGTGTGGCATTTCTATTAAGCTTTTAAACAAACGTCTATTTGAGCATAATTGGACAGTAAATAAGGCAGTTGAAACAAAATTACTAAGTCGGCATAAATGCGATAACAGTACAATCACAACCAACCACAAAGAGGAAGCATAATGTCCCAAGCATTAGAAACAGTAACAATTTACCGCGACGGTCAGCCGGTAGTCATAAATAAGTCAGATCTAAAAGACACTGACAAGCAAAAAGGCGATAAGCCAAAGGACATCAAAAAGAATTCCTAACAATAGGGTTTATTATGACTTTAATTATTGAGACAGGAACGGGAAAGGCAGACGCACAAAGCTATATAACCGTTGTTGAGCTTTCTGCATATGCAGCGGCACGAGGTATAACAATTGTAGGCGATGCTAGCGTATTATTGTTGCGTGCTATGACGTACCTAGAAACTCGCGACTACACCGGCTCAAAGAATACTAAAGAGCAAGCGTTACAATATCCGCGTGTAAATGTTTATATAGATGAGTTTCCTATACTTACAACAGAAATACCTAACATCTTAAAAGATTTACTTGCAGAAGTATCAATCGCCATAGATGGTGATGAAGATCCGCTGGCAACTGTTGAGCGTGCTGTTAAGAAAGAAAAAGTAGATGTAATCGAAGTTGAATACCAAGACAACGCCGCTCCCTTTGTTTATAACATGCGAATTAAAGCATTAGAGCGTAAGCTGTTAAAAAACACCGGCGGCAATAGCTTTGCAGTGATGCGAGCGTGACATTATACACTAGACTAGCAGATACATCGTCAAGACTGCTAAAGAAGTTAGGGCAGACTGCTACGTGGTCACACGATAACGATGATGGCACGTTTAACCCAGCTACGGGCGTTATGACAGGCGTCACAACAACGGCTTACACGGCATCTGGTGCGCTTCTAGATTTTGACACTAAGAGAGTAGACGGCGATTCAATACGTAGCACAGATAAGCGGTTTATAATTGAAGCCGGTAGTAAGCCGGAATTAAACGACGTAGTGACTGTTGACAGCGTGGCTTATCAGACAGTATCTATACGCGAGACTAATCCAGCAGGTACGCCGGTCATTTACGAGTTACAGCTTAGGAGCTAATTATGTCATTTACAGTACAATTACAAGCTTTTACGGATGTAGCGATAGGCAATGTCGAGCAGGTCTTTAGAGGTACATGCATAGGTTTGTTCACAAGAGTAATACGCAGAACGCCAGCGGTAACAGGTAGGTTACGTGGCAATTGGCAAACAGATATAAGCAGCCCAGCACAAGGTATTATTGATCGTACCGGAGAGTCTGGAGCTATCAATGAAGCTGTTAACGTGTCTCTGCGTGCTGAGTTAAGCGACTCTGTATTTTTTACGAACAATTTACCTTATGCAGTGCCTATTGAAAGCGGAACAAGCACGCAAGCCCCAAGTGGTATGTTAAAAGTTTCTGTTTTAGAATTAGAGCAAGTGGTGCAACAACAAGCAGCGCAGTTATAATGAGTACATATTTTCTAGATATATCTGCGGCACTAGATAGCAACCTAGCGACATTCGCGGCGGCAAACAGTGTAACCGTGGCTTATGAAAATATAGAGTTTACGCCTACAGTAGGCACGCTATATCTTCGACCTACAATACTACCTGCTAATACTTTGCCAATTGGCGTAAGCTTTAATAGCGCATTAAATCATTTAGGAATTTATCAGATAGATGTCATAGCACCTGTAGATAAGGGCAAGGGCGCAGCAGTGAGTATGGCGGATCTTATCGTCTCTGCTTATCCTCGTGGAGACTTAACGTACAACGGCGTAAAAGTAAGAATTAAGACTCCATTTCGTAATCCAGGCACGCGAGATGGCGCATACTACATCGTGTCTGTTATAATCACGTATCAATCAATTACAGCGAGTTAGATTATGGCCTTACCAATTACTTTTGACGGTGTTACCGTATCTGTTAGCGCAGATGCCCCCCCAACTTATGACGCTGCCGGTTTTGCCGACGCGTCTGTTAGTTACACAGTTGTAGGACAAGTCACCAACTTCCCAGATCGTGGGCGCGTCTATACTGACGTTGCTTACAATTCTCTTGCAGTTCGCGGTACTCGACACATCAAAGGTACGTTTGACGAGCCGGAAGTTCCTATTGAAATTGGTGTAGATCGTACTGATGCGGGTCAAGTTATTTTGAAGACTGCTAGCGACTCAGATAACAGCTTTACTTTCAAATTCGCTTACTCATCGGGTGAGATTGATTTCTTTCAAGGTAAAGTCTTTAGTTTAGCAAGTGCTGGCGGTGACGGTGATACATTGAGATCAATTACAGCGAACGTGCGTATTGATCACCAAGGTGTAATTGAGGTAGCAGCTTAATGGATTTATCTACGCTTATATCAAATGATACTGCTGAATGTGTCATAGTAGACCCAAGAACGGGCAAAGATACTGACATAAAGATTACAGTTTATGCTAATCACACAGCAGAGAGTAAAGCTGCACTAGCAAAAGCCGGTGATATTGGTGATGTTGTAAACTTTGCAAACTATCTAGCAGATGTTACTGTTTCATGGGTCAATGCAGAGTTACACGGAAAGGTTTTAGATTGCAACCGTAAAAACGCACTAGACATATACAATCACAAAGGCCAGATTGTAGCTATTCAGGTTGCTAACTTTCTTGGAGCACAAGAGAGTTTTTTGCCAGAACGCTAAATGATCTTACTCTTTACGCAGATCAAATGGCGTGGCTTAACTCAAGCTCGAAAGGCAGTGATAAACCACGAGGTATGTGTGTTGAGTATGATATGCCTAGCATTGACTACTGTATCTATATTGCTAATATGGCTACAGATTTCGGGTTAAAGTCGGAGTGGTCAGAACTACACGCATGGAATACATTAACCCAATCTAATCTAAATCGATTTGAAGTAAAAGCTGTACATTTAATGGGCGTAACTTATCAGAACAAGTACAGCTCGTACAGCAATACAGACAGCCCTAGACCTTACTTAGGCAATGCAAGGCAAGATAGCAACTCTATAAAACAAGCCCTTAGGAATAGACAATGAGCGACGTAGCAAACTTAACAATACAAGTTAACTCAAGCGGTGTCACTCAAGCTACGTCTAACCTCAACTCGCTACAAAACCAAGGTACGTCAACTACTTCTGTTATGCGTACTTTGGGCGGAGCTATTGCAGCACTTGGTCTTGTAGGTCTTGGTCGTACTATTCTTCAAACAAACATAGAGTTTGAAAACCTTAGAACGTCTTTAGTGACGGCAACAGGCAGCATTGAAGCGGCTGCAATAGCATTCGAACGGGTGCAAAAGTTCGCAGCACAAACCCCATTCTCAGTCAAAGAGCTAACTACCGCATTTATTACGCTTAAAAACTTAGGTCTTGACCCAAGCGAAGCGGCTCTTACGTCATTAGGCAACACAGCAGGCGCTACAGGTAAATCATTAACTGATACTGTTAGAGCGTTATCAGGTGCTGTGACTGGCGAGTTTGACGGTCTAAAAGCTTTCGGTATAACAACAAAGTCGGAAGGCGATAAGGTTATATTTACTTTTAGAGGCGTAGCGACTGAGGTAGGCAAAAACACAAGAGAGATACAAGATTTCTTGTTAAGTCTTGGTAACGTAGAGTTTGCAGGAGGATCTGCACGACAAGCCAATACGTTACAGGGTGCAATATCTAACCTTGGTGATGAGTTTGACAGGTTTAGTGATTTACTTCTTAACGATAGCAGTAGTGCAGGCTTGCAAGGTGCAGTCAGATTAACCACGGCTAGCCTTACAGTTTTATCTGATAACGTTCAAACGCTTGGTGATGTTGCGGCGGCTATAGGTATTATTATAACAGCAAAGCTTGTCGCTCCACTTGTAGTAACCGGCGCAACTTTACTAATTGTACAACTGCAATCTGTACAGACTTCAATAGCTCTTGCGGCACTGTCAGGAACATCTGTATTAGCATCCGCATCATTGACTGCACTTGCAGGGGCGGCAGCGTTAGCTAATACCGCGTTAAAGTTCTTCGGTGGTAAAGTAGGTCTTTTAATTATTGCAGCTAGTTCGCTTGTATTCTTTGCGACTAAAGCAAAAGAAGCGACTAAAAGCACAGAGGATCTTGCAAAGAACATAAATAAACTGACTGTCGAAGCAGCAGGTGAACGATTAAAGTCATTAGGTAAAACACTTAAAGAGGCTAGCTTTGATTTTGATAAAGCTGAATTTAAAATACGCAACATACAGCGACAGCTTAGAAGGACACCAAACGACACTAGATTACAAGCTGACTTGAAAGGATTTGAAGATAAGCTAGCATCTGCACAAAAGAATGTTGAAACACTTAAAACCTTAGAGACTGAATTAACAGCGATTGTTAACGATCCTGATAGAGAAGCAACATTAAAAGCGGCGGCAGATGCTCAAATACTAGCTGATACAAAGATTGTAGAATCGGCGGCTAAACGAAGCGAAAAGCTGTTAGCACTGAAAAACGCACAAGATAAGTTGTTAACTCAGTCTGCTAGCTTTTTGCAGTCTATCAAAAGCCCTCTTGAATTATTTAAAGATCAAGAGGCTTTGCTTTTAAAGTTTTCTAAGACTGTAAATGATGCAACAGGCAAGAAATTAATAACCGATGACCAGCTACAAGAAGGTATCAGGCGTGCGCGTGTAGAAATGGAAGCGCTTATAGCGTCTGCTAGCTTAGAAAATTTTAACCAAGAAGCAAGCGCATCCGAAAGTCTTATTAAGAGCTTACAAACAGCGTCGGAAGGCTTTGCAGAATCATTCGCTAATGCACTTGTAGATGGCGGCACAAGCTTTGAAAACTTTGCTAATGGAATACTTAAGCAACTGCAAAAGATAGCACTACAGAAAGCATTTGCGCCTATATTTGGTAAATTTAGTTCTTTGCTGGAAGTTGGGGGGCGTAGTCTTTTAGGCTTAGGATCCGGAATATCACCAACGCCCGGAGATATTGCAGGCACACCATTCGAAGGCGGTGGCTTTACTGGTAGCGGTCCTAGATCGGGCGGTGTTGATGGTAGAGGTGGATTTAACGCTATATTGCATCCAAACGAGACAGTTATTGATCACACTAAAGGCCAGAGCATGGGCGGCAACATGAGTGTAGTCGTTAACGTCGACGCATCAGGCTCAAGCAGTTCAGGTGATGCAGAGGGCCAGAACTTAGGCAACTTAATTGGTATAGCTGTAAGATCCGTATTGATTGAAGAGAGCAGACCAGGGGGCATACTAGCTTGAGTACATTTACATTTTCGCCAACTTACGGAGCTGCTGAAACTAATACTCCAAAAGTACGAAAAGCACAGTTTGGTGATGGTTATCAGCAGAGGGTTGGTGACGGTATTAATCGCACTTCCCGTTTGTGGTCACTAAGCTTTGAAGGTACTAAAACCGACATTGATGCTATTGATTTATTTTTAGAGACTGAGGACGGTATTACATCCTTTGATTGGCAGCCACCAGCAGGTGCAGCCGGTAAATGGATTTGTAGCGAATGGACAACAGCTATTAACCAATATAATAACTGGGTGCTAAGTGCTAATTTTGAGGAGGTATTCGGAGAGTGATTAGCACAGATGTACAAAAGCTAGCGCCGGGTAGCACAATAGAAATGTTTGAGATAGATTCATTGTCTATAGGAGGTCAGCTTCTACGGTTTGCTAATGACGTTAACAAGCTTCAATCAGATATTGTATGGCAAGGGAATACTTATACTAGGTTATCGATAGGGTCAAAAGGATTTGCACGTAGTGGTAGAGGTACACAACCTAGGCCAACACTAAAATTATCTAATGCTAACGGGCTTATTGGCGCTCAAGCTCGTGATATTGAGGATTTAGTAGGTTCTAAAGTTACACGTAGAAGAACATTTGTAAAATACTTAGACGCTGTTAATTTTAGCGGTGGCAATGCTCAAGCAGACCCAAACGTAGGATTTGCTGATGAGATTTACTACGTAGATCGTAAGGCATCAGAGAACGGAATCTTTATAGAATTTGAATTAGCATCAGCGATGGATCTTACAAATGTAAAATTGCCAAAACGCCAAGTGACGCAGAACGTATGCGCGTGGCAATATCGAAGTGCCGAGTGTAGTTATACAGGCGGACCAGTTGCAACGATTATGGATATAATTACAACAGACGCAGCTCAGGACGTATGCGGGCATCGTGTAGCATCGTGTAAGCTGAGATTCGGCAATAATGCACCGCTCCCTTATGGCGGATTTAATGGAAGCAATAATTAATGCATATGCATCAAGAAATAATTAACCACGCTAAAGAATGCTACCCGCGTGAGTCGTGCGGCTTAATTGTGATAGTTAAAGGTCGCAAGATTTACAAGCCTTGTCGTAACATAGCAAGCGGCGTACAGTTTGCGATTCACCCCCAAGATTTTGCAGATGCTGAGGACAGTGGAGTAATTGATACAGTCGTACATAGCCACCCTAATTGCTCGCCTATGCCAAGCCCAGCAGACTTGATAGGTTGTGAGCAGTCGGGTCTAAAATGGCTTATAATGTCATACCCAAGCGGTAACGTTTACGAGTTTGCACCTAGCGGCTATGTTATGCCTTTATATGGTCGATCATTTGAGCATGGTACAGTTGATTGTTTTACTTTTATTCGTGACTACTACAAGCAAGAATTAAATATTGACATGCCTAACTATACTCGTGCAGATAATTGGTGGCTTGCAGGTGAGAATCATTATATTGACAGAGCGAAAGATGCTGGGTTTTACCCGGTAACAGACCTACAGATTAATGATATAATACTGATGCAAGTCGGCAGCAAAGTACCTAATCATGGCGCAGTGTATGTAGGCGGTAATAAAATAGCACATCATCAAGTAGGCAGGTTATCATCACTTGATGTATTGGGCGGCTGGTACACTAAGATCAAATGCGGATTATTGAGGCATAAATCATCAAAACAGTAATGCTATACGGCGCACTTGGCGCGACATACGGGCGAGTGCATCGATATGATGTAGTCTCACCAGCGCAGGCTATAAAAGCTCTAAGCGTTACAATAAAAGGCTTTAAGCAGTCTTTAATTGACGGCGGGCATTATCGTATATTAGTGGCTGGCAAGAATGAAATAGGTCTTGATAATTTAGCAGACCCGATGTCAGATCGTGAGACTATACGTATTGTGCCGGTTATAGCTGGATCGCGTGGCTTAGGTCAGATTGTTTTAGGTGCTGCATTGATAGGTTTTTCCGGCCCACTAGCTGGCTTTATAGGAGGGGGACTTGGTGCAACTACCGCAACAATTACAGCTATTAGTGGGGCTATTAGTAACATTGGTATTTCTTTAGTAATTGGCGGCGTTTCACAGCTATTGTTCTCACCGCAAACACAAACACAATCAGCAGAGCGAGAAGAAAACAAGCCGTCGTTTATCTTTAACGGCGCAGTGAATACAACTCGGCAGGGTAATTGCGTACCAATTTGCTACGGTCGCATGATCGTTGGCTCACAAGTTATCTCTGCCGGGTTAAGTGTGACTGAATTATGATACGCGGGTCAGGCGGAGGCAAAGGCGGTGGCGGTAGTGCAAGAGTCGCACAAGAAGCACCGGATAATTTACAGTCAAAACAATTTGCAAAGTTTATTGATTTAATAAGCGAGGGCGAGATTGTCGGTCTTGTTGACGGCCTAAAATCCGTATTCTTTGACGGTACGCCGATTGAAAACTTAGACGGCTCGTTAAATGTCAAAGGAATTACGCTTAACACAAGACCCGGCACGCAAGCACAAACTCATATGCCAAGCTTTTCGCTTGTAGAGTCAGAGCAAGCCGTGGGCGTAGAGTTTAAAAAAGATGTAAGCTTAGTACGCTCTATAACTAATTTAGATGTCGACAGCGCTCGTGTCACATTGTCAGTGCCTAGATTAAGCAGTCAAAACACATCTAATGGTAATGTAAGCGGCACAACGGTACGAATTGCAATTGATTTACAAGACAACGGCGGCGGCTTTGTTGAGCAGAAATTATCAATTGCCCCAGTGTCTTTAAGTGTTAGTAGTTCCGGTGTTGTTTCAAGTCTACAGCAAAGCATTCTATCGGCACAGGTCAATGTTAATTGGCAGGGCAGCGGTAGTTCATTTAATTTTATAAGTTTTAGAGTTGATTTTAGGGCTGTTGGAAGCTCAACTTATACAACTCTACAAGCTGGAAGCTTTAGCGGTTCAGGTAGTTTTGGTCCAGATGGAGGTTTACCTTCTGAATCTGAAAGCGTTTCAATCGGATTTTTCCCGCCAAGCGGTAGTCAATCAATATCTTTTACTGCCCCTGTGGAAGGCGCATATGAATTTAGAATCGTTAAAGTTAGTGGTAATGGATCATTATCAATTACTGCTACAGGATCGGGATTTAAAACATTTGACGACATAACAGGAAAGACTTCTAGCCGTTATCAACGCGCATACAATATAACGCTAACGGGTGACGGCCCTTGGGATATTCGAGTACGTCGAATAACTGACGATAGCACAACTCAAGCTCTGCAAAACCAAACATTCTGGGACAGCTTCACAGAAGTAATTGATGAAAAGTTTAGCTATCCAAACTCTGCATTGATCGGGATATCTGTAGACAGCGAGCTATACAATAAAATACCTGCAAGAGGCTATGAAATTGAGGGCATGATAATACAAGTGCCTTCAAACTATGATGCGCTTGCAAGGACATATAATGGCGTATGGGACGGTACATTTACGACAGCATACTCAAACAATCCAGCTTGGGTGTTTTATGATCTTGTTGTCAATTCTCGCTATGGTTTGGGCGACTACGTATCAGCAGATCAAATTGATAAATTTACACTGTTTGAGATTGCCCAATACTGCGATGAATTAGTAGATAACGGCGATGGCAGCACAGAGCCGCGTTATACTATTAATGTCTATTTACAGACAAGAGAAGAAGCTGTAAAGATGTTACAAGCCTTGGCAAGTGCTTTTGCTGCAATGTCATTTTGGGCAGCAGGTAGCGTGACATTAACGCAAGACTCACCGAAGCAGGCAACCGCACTATTTACACCAGCAAACGTAATTAATGGCGTGTTTAGCTATGCAGGGTCAAGCTCTCGCACTCGGTCAACAGTTATTGCTGTGACATGGAACGACCCGCTAGACTTATACAGGCAGGCTGTAGAATACATTGAAGACGCTGTTGCTATTGAAAGATTCGGCTTTATTAAAAAAGATGTTATTGCATTTGGCTGTACGTCAAGAGGACAAGCGCACCGGTTCGGTAAAGCAATATTGTTTACTGAGTCGCTAGAAACTGACACAGTAACATTCAGCACGGGGCTTGATGGTTTAGCTATTGCGCCAGGTGAAGTCATTCAAGTATCAGACCCGATTAGATCGGGCGATAGGTTAGGCGGCAGACTACAAGCGGCTACTACGTCAGCATTTACACTAGATGCCTCGGTTACTATTGACAGTACATCTGTTTATACTTTATTTGCAATGATGCCGGATGGCACAGTTGAAAGCTCGACAGTCACAACCGGAGCAGGTGCAACAACAAGTATTGCAGTTTTACCTGAATACAGTGATACACCGCTTTTGCAGTCTGTATGGGTGCTAGCGTCTACAAGTGTAAACGCGCAAAAGTTCAGAGTCATATCTATTAGTGAAGATGGTGTTAACGCATCTATTACAGCTTTAGAGTATAGAGAAGATAAGTACTTAGCGATAGAAAGCAATATAAAGCTGACGCCTAAGCCAATCTCAAACTTGAGATTAATCCCTAGCGAAGTTTCTGCAATTGTAGTTAATGAGGAATTATTCTTAATTAACTCTACTTTAGTCGGTGTTCGTATGTCTGTAAGTTGGGTAGGCGACCAAGGATCAAGATACGAAATAGAATATAGACCAACTAACGGCAATTGGAAAAAAGTACAATCAGATACTACGTCAATTGACATAGATGGTGTAACAGCAGGCACGCAAGAAATACGAATAACGGCTGTAAACTCTATAGGCTTGCGCTCTCAAGTTGCTAATGTATCGAAAATTATTTACGGTCTAGCTGTAATCCCGCAGGACGTTACTAATTTTGAAGTTCAAGGAGCTATAACCGGTTCTATTTTCTTTACTTATGACAGATCAACTGATCTTGATGTTATTGTGGGGGGTTATATACGCATCAGGCACACGCCGAACAAGGTAGACCCATCATGGTCTAACTCTGTTGATATAGCGGGGCAGGTTTCAGGTTCTTCAACATCTGTATCGTTGCCTTTGCTTGATGGTTCTTATCTTGCAAAGTGGATTGACAGCAGCGGCAATCAAAGCGTTAACGAAGCAATTATTACTACAGACGCACCAAGCGTTATAGCTTTTAACTTTATAGAAAGTATTGACGAAGACGGATTTAACGGAGTAAAAACAAATACAAGAGTTCAGGCAGGAGCTTTAAGATTAACTTCTGCTAATACTATTGAACAGCAGCCCGGAAATATTAGCACATGGCCTAGATTCTCGTCACTGGGTGGGATTGCACCGATAGGAAGTTATATATTTGCAGACAAAATTGATTTGGGATCTGTTCAGACATCTAGAATAACTACATCTATAAATGTTACAGCATTTGATTCTGATGATCTTATAAGTTCTAAGCCTTTAATTAGCTTAATGCCGAACATAATTGGTGATGTAATTAGTGATGTAGATGCAACAATATTTGTTAGAAAATCACAAGACAACATAACTTTCGGATCTTATGAAAAGTTGGTAATAGGAGATTATTTAGCTAGATCTTTTGAGTTTAAGATAGTCTTATCTAGTAATTTTTTAACGCACAATATAAGAATTAATTCACTGCTAGTATCTGTTGACATGCCGGACCGAGTCGCAAGTGGCGAAGACATTGTAAGCGGAGCAGCTAGTAAATCAATTACTTATCCGTTTACTTATAAAGTCATTCCAGCTATGGGGATCACGGCACAGAACATGCAAACCGGCGACTTTTACGAAATATCAAACAAAAGCACAACGGGCTTTGATATAATATTTAAAAATTCAAGTGGCGCGGCAATAAGCCGAACATTTGATCATATTACACGAGGATTTTAACGATGGCACAAGAAGATTATGTGATTGCAGATCAAACGGGGGTATCATTTTTAGCTGATTTAAATAACACACTTGCTGCAATAGTATCAAACAACAGCGGAGCTACTGAACCGGCTACAATGTACGCTTATCAAATGTGGGCAGACACTAACGCCGGTATCTTAAAGCAAAGAAACTCAGCTAATAACGCATGGATTAATATACTGACATTAGCAGGTATTAAATCTAGCGACATACGCAACACACCAGCGGGTAGTATTGCAGCTACTACAGTACAAGCAGCATTAAATGAGCTTGATACTGAAAAAGCAGCTCTAGCCGGTGCAACTTTTACAGGTCCAGCTACATCATTAGCCGGTGATTTTAATCTTGTATCTAATGCAGCGTTATCAGATGCGGCAGCAACTTTGACAGTAACAGCGTTAATTAACGGCGAATTTACAATAACGCCAACTGTTGCGCGAATACTAACACTAGACACGGCCGCTAATATTATTAGTGCTTTATCCGGGAGTATAAACGGAAGTAATTTTAAGTTTACAATTGTTAACTTAGCAGCTTTTGACGTAACTTTAGCAACTGCGAGCGGCTTAACTTTAGTAGGTAACATGATTGTAAATAATGGTTCTGCCACTTTTAGAGTTAGACGTTTGAGCGGGACAACTGTTAGTGTCACAAGACTAGACAAAGAAAGCATTGTGCAGGTTATATCTAAAGAATTTCAAAGCGGAGAACAAACAATAACGAGTGGCGGATTAATCACTTTTGCTCACGGTTTGGGTGAAAAGCCTAAACTAATAGAAGCTCTCTTAGTTTGTAAAACAGCAGAAGCAGGATATTCTATTGACGATGAGATATACGTACCCGCTTCGCCAAATTCTATTTCAAACGCAGACGATAAAGGGGTTGCAATATTAAGAACATCAACAACTTTAGTGCTAAGATTCGGAAACAATGCTGGCGTTTTTGACACTCTACAAAAAAACGGCGGAACATCTTTTGGATTATCCAACACGAGCTGGAGATTTTTATTGAGGGCCTACGCATGAAAAAACATTACGTTGACAAAAATGGCAATTCGCTCGGTACTTTTATTGATTGTGATCCTCCAGAGGGATCTATAGAAGTAAAAAGCCCCCCCAATCACGGGTTAGACATTTGGAACGGTAAAAGCTGGGACGCTGCAAAACCAACTCAAGCGACGGTCAACAGTAAATCAAAAGCTTACCTTGCTAGTACAGACTGGTATGTTTTACGTATGGCAGAAACTAAAAAATATGTACCTGATGCTGTATTAAAAGCAAGAGCTGCGGCTCGTGCGGCACACAAGGATATTGAGTAATGATATATTTTATAATGAATTTTTTTACAGAAATGTGGATAGCCATTATAATTACAATGATTGTCATTAGCGCGGGTATCATTTACGTATTTGTCTATATGGGCAAGTCGTTTGCAGGATGGAAGGCCAAAGAAGGACGAGGAGCTGCCGCTAGTGCGCTTTTGGGTGTTGTCAGTATAATCGTCATAGCTTTTGTCATAAGCGTTGTAGGCGCTATATTTGGCTCATTTAAAGCTAATGCACAGACAGATATGAACGGCACTTTCTTTAACGATACAAGTGTGTTTATGGGAATAGATCACACTTTCAAAGTCTCACCGCAATGCGTAGAAGGCGGGATTGACGACAGGCTAACGTCTAACCTCGGCATTAATCAAAACGTCTACAGAACGCACGACAAGACCCACGCTATTGATTTACGCTACACGCATCATTCTTGCGTATTTGGAAAGGACCGCAACGGCTATGACGCGTTAGGGTTGCATTATGTCTGGACAATCATACAACGCTAAATTTTAGACAAAAAAAGTCCCGGGTTCTACCGGGCAAAATCGGAACTAAATCACATTACTAATAACAAAAAATATTCAATAAAAAAAGCGTATATTTAGTCTTTCGCATTATTGCTAAGACAAGCAAATAATAATATATATAGGCTTGTGCGTCAATAGTTAATATTTGGTTTTCTGTAAAGCTTTTCATCTGTAGATAGATTGTTAAACTCAATTTTTTTAGATAGGTTATTTTGAGCAGTTGCTCTTCTTTTGCAAAAACAGCAACTACCATTTTCGAATGTAGCCATTTGCTCACAAACTTCGCAAAAATAATTAACTAAGTGGCAACCTATTGTCATTTCATTATCCTATAATTATTTGGTCCTAAGCTTTGCACTTCATGATTACGAGACATGCATTAATACAGATGCTAGATTTAAATTCGGGATCTATGCACAGCACAGCGTTAGTTTTTGCGGCCACCTTCAGACCGGATCTTCTTAAGGATAAGTCTCAACCCAAACTAGTTATTAAAAAGGCAAGTCAGTGCTGAAATCAACTTCAACATCTTTAACAGGTGGCTGATACTGCTGCTGTGGCGCTTGTTGTTGCGGACCATTGCCATCGCTTACAAAGTCGAATGAAACTAGCTTACAGGCTAATTTAAAGCCCTTGCTGCCGTCTGGCTTGTCCCACTCGTTTATGCATAAGTCATCCGCATAAATAACAATTTGCTTTCCCTTGGTTAAGTGCTGTGCAACCTTATTTGCCCTATCACCGAACATCGCACAATCTAACCACTGGGCCTTCTTGTTTTGACCGTAGCCTACATCATAGACAGCCGAGAAGCTAACCAGAGCTGTACCATTTTCTAGCTGTCGTAATTCTGCATCTTTACCTATTCGTACTAATTTATTAAACATTTTCGCTTGCCTTATTTATTCCCATTGAATGTGATGCCGCTTTATTGATAGCCTCTGAAAATAGTGAGGCTGGTAGTTTAGTTATTGATTGTATCTTGTAATAGTTTAACATTGCTTGACCTGTTGAATTTATCTCTGAATTAGTCAGGCAGAACGGCACAAGCTGATTGTATTGATGAGATGAGATAACCGGCTCAGGCTTTGAGACTTGCTGTGTATGCTCGTTAGTGTCAGCGTCTTTAGTGTCATCGATAGCAAACAAACCGTTTAAAGCGTACTTTCTTGCATAGCTGCTGGCTGTCCCCGTAACTTGGCTGTCGTCCATGCCTTTTTTCGTAAGTGACTCTCTTGCGTAAGATGTGGAAACTTCTATGACCGCACCATCCTTTTTAAGTGATGCCGTTGCTTTGATGTAAAATCTATCGCCGACCATTTCTATTGAATCAGATAGTACAACGTAGCAAGAGTTCTCGCCGAGAGGTATTTTTAACGCCTCTAGAATGTCTTCGCAAGATCTGTATTTGTATTTGCCAAAGGTGTTTTGCTGGCCCTTAGGTACTTTTAACGATTGCTGTATCTTAAATAATTCGCTCATGATTATGTCCTGTTAGTATTTTATTGTTATATTCTTAATTAGATCGTTAGTGATAGCTAAGACTACGCTTCTTGCATCCTCTTCGCTTAGATTAGCATACATCATCAAAGATTCTTTTGCAGACTTTCTTACATTACCGACATGATTTCTGTCGGCTCTACGTCGTTCCTCGCCTTCTGCCTTAGCGTTTGCATTATATTCTATCTGGCGCTTTATTTCTTCTCGTGCGTTCTCTGCTGCCTCGCTTGCTATAGCCTGGTCATACTCTCTCTTAGCTTTTACAGCAGAAGCTTTATCTTGCATCACTTTATCATCGATTAATAATGCAAACTCATGGTCGCGCTCAATCTCAAACGCTAGGTCTATCGCATCCTGACGAGCTTTTTTAGCTGCTAAGATCTTATCACGCTTTAGTTTATGCTCATCAATCAATGCGCTAAATGGAAGGTTTGCAGATGATAAACGTGTAATTATTGCGCTTGCCTCACCCTCTACTTTTACGCGATATTCTTTTACAATGTCAATTCTAGACCTGTCAATACGCTTTACAATGTCCGTGATCTCTGACGACCTGGCTTTGACAAACTTACGTGCTTCTGCATCGTCCATATCTACCCATAAATCAGTGTAGGTAGTAGATGTATGCTCTATTTCTTGCAGCTTTGCTTCTGTTACTGATGCGTCGAATACTGATAATGTGCTCATGATTTAGCTCCTAATATTTGCTCTTCTTGATAGCGTGTGTTGTAACCGTTGTCATACTCTGCACCATGCTTGCTAGTGTGCTTTACGCCGTATTTACAGTCGTAATATCCTTTAACAAATTCGTATGGTTTTTTTACAATATCTTCAAATGTTATCATTATTTTATTACCTTTGCGGATTGATAGCTTACCTGATCGTTATAGTCCATGGTGCTTGCCCAGCAGAATGCGATTAATATGACTAATACACAAACGATGCTTTTCTGATCGCTACTCATGATTTAGCTCCTAACACAATTTCTAAGCCGGTCAATAGATTATACAAACGCTTAGTTTGATCTATTTCTATATTGATCTTGGCTATCTTAGCCTCTTGCTCTGCTATCTCTGCTAAGAGTTGTAATCTGTCGTTTTCTGTCATGATTTATACCTTGGTTGCGTTTAATTAATGTTTAGCTACAATAGTCTTTTATCATCACCACGTCAACACTTATCTATATCTATTAGATATAATATTACATATTGATTAGATATACATATAGTGTTAAAGTAAGCACTTAATTAGTTACTAAAGAGAATATTATGCCCAAGAAGTTAGCGCCCATGCCGCTCAATCAAGACTTATGGAAGTGGATAAAAGATAAGAACGAGGAAACCGGCAAGACGTACAGCGATATAGTGCGCGATGCTATACGAACAGCTATGGAAAAAGATAAACGTAAAGGTAATAGGTGATATATGATTAAATTTAACGAAACATTTAGCTTTGAGCGCGACGAATTTTGTTGGAATCTGCACGAGTCATACATAGGCAAGGACAAAAACGGCGCAGATAAGGTGCATAAATCAACAACTTATCATCCTAGCTTGAAATTTATATGTAATTACATTATAGACAAAGGTTGCGGCGATTGTGAGTCACTAAACAGCATAATTAAATATCTAGAAAGTGCCTCTGTTGTCAGTGCTGAGTTATGTCTAGCGCTTGCAGATCAAGACATTGTAGGTGATTTATGACAATTAAAATTAGAGCAAGAGATAGATACTTACTTACTCAAGCATACTCAGCAGGTTATGCTAATGCCTCTTTTGTATCTTCAAAGAATAAGTTAACCCTAAATGTTGACAGCGAAGAAGAAGCTAACAACTGGGTAGATACAGTAATCGCAGATGACATAATGTTTTTTGCATCGGGCATACCTTACGACATAGACATACATGATGAATAAAGGTGCTATATGAGAGATATAAAATTTAGAGCTTGGAGCGGTAGAAGAATGCTTTTTATGGGAAAGGGTGGCAATTGTGATTTTGAGTTATCGGGTGGTGAAATATATGAATGCGATTTTTTTAACTTTTCCAAAAAAGATTATTGTCTTATGCAATACACTGGATTAAATGACAACAAACACAAAGACATATATGAGGGTGATATTGTTTATATCGCCGGTTTAGGGAACAAAGAAATGGTTTTTCCATTTATTGAATTATACGAAGCTTACCCAGAAAACGACATTGAATATATTGTGGGTAACATTTACCAAAATCCAGAATTGATATTAATTAATAAATAATAATATATGTCTAGGGCATGAATGTCATAGACATAATCTGAAACTGTAGTATAATGTAATGACTGTCGCCAGTCCGAGGCTAGACATTAAATAAGTATCGGATGTAGTAAGGGCTTTGATAGGCTCTATAAACGTAGTAAGCGGCTAGAGGCTTTAAATGTTGGTTCAGTTGGGTAATTTTTCTCTAGCTGATCTGCGGCCCCTATCAAGGCTGAACTAACATTTAAAGCCTTTTTTTTACTTCAAATTTTGTATATCCTATCTAAGTTAATAAGCTGTTTAAATAAGAGTAAAGAGGGCCATGCACCCTGCTAGAGTTATAAAGATTCGCTAGCACTCTTTTTTAAGCAGCTTATGACACGCCCCCTGTTTTTTGATGCAGTGAGTTTACAGGCAGACAAAACTCGACCCAAAATCCATGCAATGACTTAACCCCTGTCAACATGGTCACAATTGGCGTTTAAAAGCGACCTGGTATTGCTAATGCTGTTAACAGGCGGGCAATATTCTTTCTTAATCGAAAGTGGTGTGGATCAGCTATTCAATAAAGCCTAAGTAGTACAAGCAGTGTACTTACCATGGTGTGGATAGTGGGGTTCCTATGTCTAAAAGTTAGTAAATTATGTACAACGTCTATTTTATAACGCAAAAAATTAAAGGCAAGAAAGGTCTATACCCAATTAAAATAGGCTATTCCAAAGACCCTGATGCTAGACTAAAAGCCTTGCAAACAGCCAGCCCGCACAAACTTAGAATAAGTATATTACTGCCATTTGAAACTAAGCGAGAGGCAGAGATAGTGGAACACTGCTTCCATAATCTGGGTAAGGCCAAGCACAAGTCATTGTCCGGTGAGTGGTTTATTATTTTTGGAGACAGAAGAAACTTTATAGCTCAGTCGTTAAAGATGGCTGATGTAATAATTAAGAAAACTAAGAGCCTATCATAGACCAACTGTGACCAAAGAAAACGCAAACTAACGGAGATTATTATCAAAAAAATTAAATCAAAAGAAAACAATTCAGTACATATTAATGAAGATTCAAGCGCTCAGGATATTATTAATTATATAAAATCAAAAGATGATCAAATTATTAATTTAAAATTGCGCATTGATAAACTAGAAATAGCTCTAAAATATAATAACCTTTTATAGCTCTATAAAAGTGTGTATAGTTACAGCTTAATAAATAATAACCAACTAACAGGTGACTCATGACAGAACTAAAACAAACATACTACAGAGCAGAAATAAAAATAAAGAATAATAATCTTCTAAGTCTAATAGAGCAAAATGGTTATACAAATATTGCTAATTTTTGCAAAGTAAACAATCTTAGTTGCTCTTTGTTGGGCAGCTATGCAAATTTAAAAGTTAGCCCTTTCTTAAATGATCAGACGGGCTATAGAAAAACGGCTTTAGATATATCCTTTGCATTAGGGGCTTTACCTGAGGACATTTGGCCCAGTGATATGTTGTTGGTTTTAGAAAATAATAGTGGTTTTGCTAAAATAAACAAAGGTCAAGCCGAGACTTTAATTGCTCAGTCATCTGCCGATTCTCTAGTTTTAAAAGATGAGCGTACAAAACTAATTGAAAGCGCCTTGTCTGCATTGAACGAAAGAACAAAAGACATAGTTGTTAGAAGAAGCAAAGGACAGACATTTAAGCTAATAAGTGATGTTTACGGTATATCAGTTTCAAGAGCTAGAGAAATAGAGGCAAAAGGTATAAGAATACTTAAAGCTAAAAACCAAAATTCAAAAACTAAAGAGCTAACTCAGGCTTATGAAATCTATAATAAATAATAAGGAACTATCATGATTGAACTCTTAAACATTGACTGCATGGAGTATATGAAGGGCTTAGACGATAACGCATTTGAGCTGTCTATAGTTGACCCGCCTTATGGTATAGACGCTGGTAACGCATTTGGCGGTGAGCAAAGAAAAAGCGGTAACGGGTCAGCCTTAAAGACTGCATTTGATAGAAAAGATTGGGACTCTTGCATCCCAGACAAAGACTATTTTTATCAATTAATGCGCGTAAGCAAAAATCAAATAGTATGGGGCGCCAACTATATGAGCCATTATTTGCCGCCTTCAATGGGTTGGGTTGTATGGGATAAAGATAATGGCACAACAAAGTTTAGCGATGCGGAGCTTGCATTTACATCTTTTAATAGAGCTTTAAGAGTATACAAATATACATGGAACGGCATGATACAAGGATGTATGAAAAATAAAGAATTACGCATACACCCAACACAAAAGCCTATTAAGCTCTATGAATGGATATTAGCCAACTACGCCAAAGAAGGCGACAAAATACTAGATACACATTTGGGAAGTGGTTCAAGCGCCATTGCTGCTCACTACGGAAGGTTTGATTTCGTAGGTTGTGAATTAGACGAAGATTATTTTAAAGCAGCACAAGAGCGATTTAACAAAGAAACTGCACAAATTGACATATTTCAATAATAAGGAACTATCATGGATCTAAGACTTTACCAGCGCGATGGCATACAGATGATCAAAGAAGCAATGATTGATTGCAAACGATCTAGTCAGCCTCAGAACGTAATGCTAGCCGCACCTTGTGCTTACGGTAAGACGATTACTGCGGCATACATACTTAAAGCTTATCAAGACGCCGGCAAGCGTGGTCTATTCATCTGCGACCGCATCAAGCTTGTAGATCAGAGCATAGACGCATTCAGGTCATTAGGGCTAAAGTTTGGCGTTATACAATCACACCACCCGTTATACGATGCTAAGCAGCCAATACAAATAGCTTCGGCGCAGAGCTTAGAAAACTTTAGATCATGGCCTGATGCTGACTTTATTATAGTTGATGAAGCCCACAGCTTGCGGCAGTCAGTACGCGACCAGATGGAAAAGTGGAATAACATACCTTTTCTAGGCTTATCAGCAACTCCATTCAGCAAAGGGCTAGGCTTGTTCTTTAATCGATTAGTCGTGCCTGTCACCCCGAGAGAGCTATTAGAGCAGGGTTATCTTTGCCCGGTTGATTATTATGGCGGATCAAAAGCAAGTCTAGCAGGTGTTAAAACTAAACAATTATCGTCGGGCGGTAATGACTATCTAGATTCAAGTTTAGCTGAGGCAATAGAAAAAGATGATGTGTTAGCTGGTGACATTGTAAAAAATTGGCGTAAGCATGCAGCCGGCCGTATGACAATTGCTTTTAGTCCTAGCGTAAAGCACTCAAAACACATGGTAGAGCTGTTTAATCAGTCGGGTATACCTGCGATACACATTGACGGCTACATGGACCGTGAAGAGCAATACGATATCTATCAGGCGCACAAAGACGGTGAGTTTCTAATTCTGTCATGCTCTAGACTTCTTAACACTGGCTATGACGAGCCGGGCGTTAGTTGTCTTATTGATTGCTATCCTACAAAGTCAATTATACAATTCTCGCAGCGTGCAGGCAGGATAAT
>Ga0222708_1000094_pt1 | contig 26420 bp, 51 predicted proteins | sample AntAcemetage1576_FD_179806 | JGI IMG/M metagenome (GOLD analysis project Ga0222708, IMG submission 179806) | Saline water microbial communities from Ace Lake, Antarctica - #1576 | ecosystem: Environmental > Aquatic > Non-marine Saline and Alkaline > Saline | place: Antarctica: Ace Lake... | reverse complement strand
GCTTTACAAGCACCGTGGTTTTCTAATATACTAATCGCTTGGTTCAGTTCACCGATAGCGTCTAAATCAGCATCAGTATCAGGGCAAGGTGCATCAATTTTACAGTTTCTTTTTACGAAGCTGTTTTTAATAAATGTTTGTTCAGCCTTTACTCGCTGTTCTTTTAATTGTTGAATAATTCTTTCCATAATAAAACGGTGGCTAAAAATGTATGTAGCAAATAGCCTTATTAGCCATTTTAGAAACTATCTGCTTATTTAAAATTTATTTACTTTTTACTTAATTCTGTGATAGGCTACTTGCCATATACTCAACGTTAGTGGCAAGGCTAAAAAGAAGCTACTTCCAATTATTATCGTCATTAGTATAACTTTGTGGGTTATTAGACGTACATTCTGATATTGATATTACAGAAGATAATCTTTCGTCTCTAACTAAATGATATTTTGCATTTTCATATTTGTAAACTAATTTATTTCCAAATCTATCTGTTTGAAATAAATTGGCTTTTACGTTGTGAAACATCATTTTTTTGTACTCAAAAGAAGGTAATTTATTCATAATTTTTAAGTTTGTGAAAAGCCCAGCCACTAACAGCGTGTATAAAAAATGGCGGGCTTTTCGGTTAATTTAAAGTTTAGTAATTCTAATTAAGTTGTGTGCTTTCTGAAAGTTTTAGAGTTCTAATCCGCCACTTCTTATACACGCAAAACGTTATATGATAGCTTACTTAACGATAACTATTTCGCTAACATTCACGAATAAAAAAGGGTCGTCATTTTCGTCGGAAAATATCTGAAAATTTCCACACCCTTCAATAATTCTTTGTCTTAATACTTTTGCAGTTTCTACACTTATTTGTGTCGTAGAGCCATTTTTAAAATAAATTGTTTTCATAATTTTGTGTGTTAAAAAGCCATCATATAACAACGTGTATAAGAAATGGCGGGTTCTTGTTTAATTTATAGTTTTAGTCTTTTAATTAGCCTTGTTTCAATCTGAAAGTTTTAGCGTTTCGATCCGCTACTTTCCATACACAAGTACGTTAGCTACTATTAGAATTAATATGATTGGATACATTTTGCCCACAACATTTACAAGGTTCGGTATGGTATAAAACCGCCCCACAATCGCAAGGATGATTTTCTAAATTGTAGTGTATTGAACCTGCATAAGTCCAAGTATGACCATTTGTACATCTTGGACTTGTGGTATTATCATTGTTTAGTAACACCGTATATAATTTAGGCTTACTTACTGTTTCTTTACTGTCATTTTGCTTGTCCATAATTTTGTTTTTAGTTGTTCGGAAATAACGAACAACTCATTAAGAGATTATTTTTCCTTGCATTATATCAAAATGCTTTAAGTCCTGAACAATGTAGTGTTTCCATTCTAACTCGTAAACAAATGCCAGCTTCATTGTTACTGTCCAGCCCGTTTTTTCTAGCATTTGCTCTTGAAACCTTAGCTGTAGTGCTAGTTTTGACAACTTGTTTGTAGGTAGGTTAATTTGTTCTGGTAAATTAATGAAATTTTCCTTTCCTAAAACATCGTAGTCATAGTTTACTTTGTAATCACACAATATGCACTCTTTTTTAATTGGGTCTGTCACAATTAACCTATCAGCCAAAGCACATATTCCGTTTTCCGTGTCAGATATTAGTGCTTCTGGATATGGTTTTCCTTTTAACCCTATGTTTTTAGCATATAAGAAAAAATCATAGACAATCTTTTTTATCATAGGGTGTTTTATTTGAAAACATCTATCCCCGTTTTTTTTAAGATTGTACCTGTACTTGTCTTCAAACTCTAAAGCCATGTGCAAGCTGGTTCCAAAAGTAGAAGAAATTTCGCCATTCATAGACCAGGAATCTTTTATGTAGTCACAATCTAATCCCCATTGCTTTTCGCAGTTCTTAGAGACTTTTTCAGTATCAAACTGCTCTATGTAGCGCTTTATAAAAGTAGTCGCACCTGTAAGATTTGTGTTGGTTTGCATGTCTGTATAAACATGGTGTACAGGTTCAAAGTTTATTACTTTGTTCTCGTTAAAAGAAATAAGGTTGTTTTTTTCTAAAAGCACGATTTAGTCTTTAGAAGCTCTTACTGTCAAATATCCTGCTCCGTACTTTATTTCTGGTAGGATCAATACTTCTCCGTCCTCGGTAATATCTGCATGATAGGCACCTTTTAGTTTAGCCTCTAACATGGCCTTGTACTTTTCTTCCATGGTTTTTAAATTGTGTTTTGCTTCTGAAACCTCTTCTACTTTAGAATAGTCGTAGGTTTTTCTACCTGAAACAAAAGAGACTACGCAACCTCTATAGCCTTTTGGGTACTCGGCCGCTTGGTTTGCTATAAGTTCTAGGTTGTCTGTTTCAAACTTTTTAACGTAGGTTAAAATCAGGTCTGCTTTTGTTTTAAGCTCTCTTAGCTCAATTAGAGCGTCTAGTTCTATTTTCATACCGTTATCAACGGAACTAATTATCTCTATTGCTTCTTTCATCATTTCGTTTGCTGTTGTCATTTTGTTATTTATTTACTTGTTAATTTATCAGTGATTTCTTGTAAGCATTCGGCTTGTATTTCTGTTGCCAAGACTAGAAATTTGTTTGCCGTCTTTAAATCTTCGGGATTAGTTAAGTCTAATTCATTGAATTTTTCAAATATGTGGGTGTTTGCACATTCAAAACCGCATAGCTCTAAATCTTCCCAGTCGTCATCTTGAAAGTCTTGCTGGCAGCAAAGGCAGTTTGAAGGTTCAGGCGTGATGTGGTTGTCGTGCCACGGTGCGCGTGGGTCGTTTTCCGCGCCTGCTGGTAGATTGCTCATAGCCTTTTTAATTTAGCGATTGCATCGTCTGTTACCTTGCTTCTTTTAAGTCCTGATACTACTAGAGTAAGTTGAAGGTGCTCAATAAGAGTGAGCAGGTCTTGCTCTTTGTCCGAAAATTTAACAGTCTTAACTGGTTCTGTTGGTTCTTTCGTTTTGGTTATCGTGGCGTATTTTCCGTTTGCCCAAAGAATTCTAATGATAGATTCTTTGTCTAAGCAAAAGTAGCAGCCGTCTTTTCCGTCTATATTATTAAAACCTCTAAAAGGTGCACCATTAGGCGTTAGACCCTCGGCCGCGTCTTTAAAATATTCTTGTACTTCTGCTAATGTTGGTGCTTCAGGTTTTTTTGTTTTGGTTATTTGAGCGTAGTTGCTTTTTGACCAAATGGTTTTGGTAATTTCAGCGTATTTGCCGTCACGCCAAATAACTATAATGGAACTATTGTTGTCTCTGCAATAGTAGTCTTCAAATACATAAAATATTTCGTTAAAACCTTTAAACGGTAATTTATCAACGCTTATACCTTCGAGCGCGTCTTTAAAATAATCCTGTATTTCTGCTAATGTTGGTGTTTGAGTTTTCATTGTGTTTGTTGTTTTTCAGTTAAAGTATTCACATGCTTAATTACTTTTGCAATTAGCAAGCAAACATCGTTGTACATTTTTTGGTTTTCACTAGAAGTAAAATCGTAGTTAAGAGCTATGTTTTCTAATTCAGAAACAAGGGCTTTTACTTTGTCTGCATCGCTTTTGTTTAGCTCGTTTTGTTCTTGATCCTCTTTTAACTTTAGCGCTGCTTTTAAATCTTCTAGCCTATTATTTTCCAGTCCCTGCAAGCGTTCCCGCTCTTTTACTTCTGCTTGTAGTTTTGCGTTTGCCTCTTCACGCTCTTTTTGAGCGATTGCTTCTCTTTGCTTTTCAGCTTCTTGCTCTTTTTGCAAACGATTTTTTTCTTGAAGGTTTCTTTTTTCTTGCTCTATATTAGCAAGCCTTTGAGTTTCTTGCGCTTTTTCTTTAAGAGCTTTGTTTTCCTCTGTTATCCGGACTCTTTCTGTTTCCCGCTCTTCCTCTATTCTAGCCTGTTCAGCTTCCCGTTTTTTTATTTCCATCTGTCGTTCAGCTTCTATTCTTTTTATTTCTGCTTGTTGTTCTTTATAAGCTTTTTCTAGGCTAGACAAAAACAGTTCAAAGGTTGCATCGCTCATTTGCTCAAATTCACCGCGAGTAATTTCCCCGTTAAAAGCTGCAACCGAAAGTTCCCGTTTTTGAGTTTTGATTTCTCGCTGCTCTATGTTAAAGCGTGTTGCTGTTTCTTCTTTCCATTTTGCTTTTAACTCGACTTCTTTAGTAAGTATGTCTTTTACCTGTTTTGCTTTTAACCACAAAGAGTCTTCTGTCTTATACTCAATCATTAAGTGCTGGACTTCTGCTCTTTTTGCATCAAAAACTTTATCAGCATTTAAGCGAACTTCGCGAACACCTAGTCTAATTGCGTTAGCTAACTTCATGCTAACTTTGTCGTTTTCATCCTTAACAACAACCTTCTCTAGTTGTTCTCTCATGGTATTTACGCCTTGAAACACATGGTTTAAGACTTTTTGGACTTCGTTTCTTTTTTGAATAGAAACTGCTTGTGCCATTTGCTCTATTTCTGCTGGCAACTGGTTTTGTGTTTCTGTTTCTATCTCTGGACTGGTTTCTTGATTAAAGCCTTCCATTTCTTCCATTATTTTTTTAGACTGTCCCATTTTTTGTGTTTTTAGTTTCGTGTATGTATAGTTTTTGTAATCGTTTGTAATATGGTATAAAGGTTTTCTTTCCTCTGTTAGCTATGAGCGTATATAGGTGGCTTTTAGCAAACTTCTCTTTATTTGCTATGACAACACCGTTCTCTAACTTAAACTCTCTTAAATCAAACTTGTGGTGTTCAAAAAAAGCGATCATTTTATCAAAATCAGCTCTACTCACTTTTTTACTCTGTTTGTGGTTCTGCCAATTCGATTTTCGTCTTCATAGCGTTTTTAGTTTCTTTTGTAGCTGTTTTTTCTGCTGCGGTAAAGGAAAGATAGACCTCTGATAGTTTTGACATTGTAACACATGCTTCCAGCCTGTTGTTAAGTCTTTCTAAATCCATTTGCGGTTTTGCTGGTGCGGCCTGTTGAGCTTTTGCTGGTGAGGTTGTTTGCGTTTGTTTTGCTGCACCTGTATTACCTACTTGCGCTATGCTTAATGAGTGAGTTGTGTCTGTGTCCTCAATTTTCCCTACTGGTGTAAGGAACGTGTAAAGTAATGCGTTTTTTAATGCGTATGTAGTGGCTTTTCCTGCGCCTTTGTCTTGTGGGTCTACGCCATGACCATAACCAACAATCTCTTGGCTTTCACCGCTTTCGTGTAATAGCAAGTATTTTGTTTTTACCTTGGTAAAGACTGACTGCTTTTGCCCTCCGTATTGTGGATCAACCCATCTATCAATTTGGGTTGTTTCTTCAATTCCTGTTGGCAATACGCAAAGTCCATGTTCTGCCATTTTCTCGTTAAATATTTCTTTTACATCCTTGTCTTTAGTTCCGTCATAAGCGGAATTACCAGTTCCTACACGGCTATTTTTTTCCATGCCCTTTACTTCTTTCATAACAGCTATAACTGCTTTTGCTAAATTTTCCATAATGTTGTTTTTACTTTGTTTGTGTTGTTTTACTGTTTGTTAAGAGTGTGAAAAATTACCTCATGCCATTTTATGCCTGTTATTTTATCATACAAAAGTTCTGACGCGTTTTTAAAAGCATGTTTACGAACTCTGTTATCTGTCTTGTCTACCTCTGACATAAGATGGTGAAGAAGATTAACGTTTTGCTCGTATGTTTTTGCGTTGTTTATCAAGTCTTGAATCCAATAATTGATTAGAGGCATAGCACTAAGCGTTACATTTTTTTTGGGAACCCAGTTACACATCGTTAATTTCTTTAAGTACTACGCTTTTGCAGTACGCGTTGTTCTTAAGGCCTATCTTAGAAGCTTTAAGCTGGATTTGTTGCATTTGCTCTTCGCTTATCTTGTACCTTATTTCGTATTTGCTCATTTTTTTAGTATTAAATTATTGGTAAATATACCTCTTTTTTCCACTTAAAGCCATTTTTGATAAAACTTTTTTTTTATTTTGTTAAACAGTGTTGTTTATATGCTCTTGTGCGGCTTGTGCCATTTCTTTAACGATTATTTTGTTAGGCGTTTGGTTTTTGTAGCTTTTCCATCCTTCCATAAAAAAGTTGTAAAAGTTGCCTGTTTTCTTGTCATAGTACATATGCGCTTTAGGCTCTATTTTTCTTGTTATCTTGAGCGTTGATTTGTCTTCGTGAACGTGGTAAACGTCCATAGACCAGGTGTTCGTTAGCGTTATTTTTACTTTTGTGAACTGTATAATTCTTGAGATGGAATCTACTATGTCTTCCGAAAAAATAAGCTCAACAATATCCCTTTCAACTTTTGTGTTATCGCAAATTTCTTGTATTGAAATGTTGTTTAAAGCTATTCTAGCCTTGACTTCTTCAAAGACAAATGATAGGCTGGATTGTCTTTTTCTTCTGTTCCTATTGGTTTTCTTTTTTATTTTTGAAACTCGGTGTTCAAACCACTTTTCTATTTCTGTCTGATCAATTTTGTCTTGGCTTTTTTTCATGCTATAGTATTTTTGAGGTGTATTTATCAAAGTCTTTTTCACCAGTACTGCATAAGATATAAAAAGCAGCAAGCATATTTTTTTTGTGCTTTGAACAGTAGTCAACTCTTGCGTCTTCTTTTTTGGAAATATAGAAGCCTACTGACGGTCTAGTGCAGCATGAGCAATTATAGGTTTTAGACTTAGCGTAAATTTCTTGCAGTGTTTTTTTTGTTTTTAGCAGTCTTGCAAGTTCATTTTGCACTATACTGTTTTTGGTTTTTTCAAAGTACAAATCGACGAACTCTTTTTTTGAAAGTAGTTTATAGTTTTCGTAAAAATCAAATGAGTAAAAGCAGTTTGCTATTATAACGTCAGCTAGCTCTTGAATATCATAGGATTTAAACAAGTTTCCTGTGTCTGTTTTAATCTTGTACATTGTCTAAATGTCTTTTGTACGTGTACGTTTTTTCTGCCTCTAGGTAGCTGGAAACAACGTCTATTGAAGTAATGTTGTTGTAGTTGTCTGAAACCATAAAGCCCTTATCTGAATTAACAAGGTGGAACGGAAAGTCTATAAATTTCTCTAAATCTACTTCTAACTTCTCAATTCTTGTATCTACAACTTGCTGTGCTTTTTTAAGCTGATTTACTATGCCTATTATTTTATTCATGTTTTTTTTTTAAAGATTTTACAATACGTCTTGGTCTACTTTTTTAAACGCTTTCCACTGTTTTGCAGTGATGTTAAAGTCGCTCTTGTTCTTAGCAAGTAACGAGTCGTTTTTGGATATTTTTTCTACAAATCTATACGCTTGTAGTATATTTATGCTTTTAATAATAAGATAAAATTCTTTTTTACTCACGTTGGTACTTGTAAGGTTTTCTTTTACCATTTTTATCTTGAAACTAGAAGAGGTCATAATGTCACGGTAGATTTGCTTAACGTCTTGCGTTACTGCTATGTGATAAACTTCTGTGTGTAGTTTTGTTGTGCTATAAATGTAATATTTCATCTCGTTGTTTTTAAGAATTTCTAAACGTTTTTTTCAGGTACTTAAGCCATTCCTTAGAGTCTGTATCACCTTTTTTAATACTTGTTTTACAGCTTTCTATTGATTTTTCCATGGCGCTGGTGTTTGACTTGTCTTTTTCCCAACGTAAAAGGTAAAAATATGAAGCGTTTTTATGAAAACTGCTGTTCATTTCAATCTCTGTTATTAGTGCCAGCTCATAGTACGCTAGGTAGTTGTTACCGTTATTGTCATCTCCTACTTCACGCATGGCCACTAGCAGGTTTAAAAAAAGCCTTAGCCCTATTACTTCATCAGGGTTTTGTTCGGCATAGTATGAATAGTTTTGAACCGGATTAGATCGGTTTATTTCATTGTAACCTCTGACTGACGTTTGAAAGGCTGTTGTGTTAATTCTGTTACCGTCTAGGAACCCGCGTAAGTAACCGTCTTTTTGATTGGACTCTCCTAGTCTTGGCATAGGTGGCAACGGTGCTAGTCTTGGTAACACGTATGGATTACCAAACGTTTGACCAGAATTGTAGCCTTGCGTGTAACCGCTTGAATACGTTTGTGCTGCTGCGTTTACGGCTATCATTAATAGCAGTAATAATGTTGTTTTTGTTTTCATTTTATTGTCTTTATTTTGTTTGTTAAGCTGTTGTTTTTCAGGTTTTTAAAGTGTTTTACCTAAAGCTTTTGTTTTAAATGTTGTTTTGTTCGTTGAAGTGAAAGCTTATATTGCGCGAATTGATTAAGGCCTTTTTTGTCAGCAGTCGCGCTAGGCTGCTTCTGTGGTGTTCCTTTTTTCTTATCTCCATAAACAAGTCCACTTCATTAGAGAAGTTTGATTTTATCGTTTCTGTAAACCATTTTACAAACTTGTTTGGGTCTTGGTCTATAAGGTCTTGCGGTATTTTTTTTGAATTGCTTTTCATCAGGTTTTTATTTTTTCTTGGATTAGTAATTCTTTATTTTCTAATAAGAATTTTACGGTTTTTTATAAGCTCTTTTACGTCTTGTATTGACTTGTTTTTGTCAATAAACAAAGAGGTTACGATTTTACTTATGCGTTCTTTGGTGGGCTTAAAACCGCTATGGTATCGCGTTAAACCGTGTTGCTGTGCTGCTATCTCTATACATCTACTTAAAAACTTAGAAGCTTTTGCCGTCAGGTGCCTGTTTCTTGAGCACTTTATAAATTCTGTTTCGTTTTTCATGGCCTTTAGATTGTTATTTCTGTTATGAACAAAAGATTTCCGTTGTCACGAATATAGTGTATGACGAAATTTTCCTTGCGCTGTCCGCTTGTATATATATGCCCGTTAAAAGTGTAGTCTAAGCCCGTATGCGTGTGGCGTGGCACTATGCGCAAAGTTAGTGCGCTATTGTTTAAAACGTTTTTTAAAACCTCTTGCAAGTGGTTTTGACTTTGGAACCTTGCACCTGTAATTGCGTTTAACTTTTGCTTTGCATTTTCTAGGCTTATTTCTAGCGATTGTGTTTTTGTTTCTTTCATGGCGCTTAAATTAGTCCTTTATCCGCGAAGGAAAAATATCCATTTTCGCTTGTTATTATTATATGATCTAAAAGCGTAACATCTAAAAACTTTCCAGCTTCTTTTATTTTCTTGGTTATGGCTTTGTCTGCATTGCTTGGGATTAACTGGCCGCTCGGATGGTTGTGTGATAAAATTAAAGAGCTGGCACCTATTTGTAAGGCTACTACCATAATCTTACGAACATCTACAAGGCATGAATTTATACCACCACTAGAAACCTTAAACCAACCCACGGTGTTACCTGCATTGTTTAAATAGATAGCTACCACGCTTTCTTCGTAGTCTATTGTGTCCGCGTCAAAGTAGTTCTTAAAAACATCTGCAGCGTCTTGTGAGGACTTTATTTTAACAGATTTATGCTCGCCTTTTTTAAATTTGATTGTAAGCTCTGGTAAATCTTTTTTGTAAGTTTTCATAATTTTAGAATTTTGCGCTCCGCTTGGAACTATTGTTAATTTTGGTTTTTGTTTAAAATCTTGTATGAATTACTAAGGCGTAATTTTTAGGGTAAAAAAATGGACTTTTGTTTTTTAAAATTCAAGCAATTAAAGAAGTGTAAACGTCCTGCGCTCTTCTCCTTCTTGTTTCCAGAAATGACTTTCTGCATTCTCGGCCGCGTTTATCGCTTGCCTTCTATTAAAAGCTTTTACCTCTATAGTCTCAACTCTTAGAACTTTTGATTTGATTGTGAAGGTCTGCATTTTTTTTTGTTTGCTGGTTGCGATTGCTTCGCCTTGCTTGCTGCTGCTTCGTTTAACCGTTGTTAATAGGTCGCGCAAATGTATTTGCTTAGGTGTTTTCACTTTTAAAATCAAAGATATTAAATTTAAGTCAGTGATTATGCCTGTCTTTTTAATGCCTGTTATATCGCTTGTATGGGTTATTTTTTGCGCTCCGTTTTGTAGCCTTTCAAATTTAAAATGTTCTTTTTTTATCATCGGGGTATTTTTAAGGTGTCTTTTGAGGTTTTAAAATTAGGTGCCTTGCGCGCTCTCGCTGCGCGTGTTAGTCCTGAACTATTCAAGGCGGTAAAGATTCAAACTGCTTTTTTATAGGATTCTTTTTTGTTTTTAAAAATCTGAATGATGCGAATGTCTTTTACGCTTTTCGCGTGGTGATTTCTGTGTCCGAAATTTACATAGTTTTCATAAAAGTGTTTAACATAGAACAGATTTAAAGTTAAGTCTATAACTAGCGGGTTATTGAAAATGTTTTTAAACGGTGTCGGCTTTCTTTGCGCTCTTTCTTTGCGCTTCAAAATAATTTCCTCTTTATTTACGCTGCCTTTTAAAGCTATTAAATAGTTTGTTTGCAGTCTAGATAATTTTGTCCGCTTGTCAATTTGCATCGCTTTATGACTGTAAACATTGCCATATGCAAGGAAGAGGCGTACACTTTTATTAGCTGTTTTGTGTTGCTTTTGAGTGTATATGTTTTTAGGGTCTGTGGTGTTTCTTATATTTTTCATTTTTGGGTTTTTAATTGTTAGTGCCTTGTACGGTGTTGATTCGCGTCTTGGTCTTGAGTCAGTCAAGGCGGTAAAGTTTTTACTTTAATTTACGGTACTATTTGAGTCTTCCGCGGTTGTGCTGCTTATGTATTCTTTTAGTTCCGCGTGACTTTCAAAAATAATCACTTTTTTGTTTGCTTCGTTTTCTACTTTTAAGCCTGTTATATAGTAGATATTTAAAGGCGTGTAAATTTCTATTACTCGCGGCTTTTCGTGCTTTAGGCGCGTTAAAAATAGCGTGCTTGCGATTGCTGCGGCTGCGGCTGTTGCTAGGATATATCTTGTTTTCATTATTGTAGAGGTTTTAATTTTTGTTAGTATTTAGTGATTCCTCGCCTTGTATGTGTTTTAAAATGTTAGGGTAAAGGTTCCGGCCTTTTACGAGCGTGCCGTCAATAGTAAAAGTGTGTTGGCCTTTATCAGCTCCGTAACTGGAACCCGTTACAAAGCCCGAAATTATTTTCCCCTGGTTAACATTGTAGTATTCAACATAGCACCCTTCACGAATTGCGCCGCTAGATTGTACTATGTGCAAAGATTCTTTTTCCTGCATTTTTTCTTTGTATGCTGCTTTTTGAGCTGCGTTTGGTTTCCATTTATAGGCCATGGCATTTATTTTTATTAGTTAGTGCCCTGTGCGCTCTTGCTGCGCTTGTCTGCTTAAGATCAGGGCAAAGGGTTTGTTTATGCTTTCCAGTCGTTCGTACATCTTTGCGACCTATATACAGGCGTTCCGCTTGCGCTGTACTCTTTCATCATTTCATTAATGTACTTACTAAAATCTCTCATGTTTGCTGGTGCGTCGTCGCTTCCCTGCGTGAATTGCTCAACTGTCTCAACTCCTTGAGCTGTTCTAGTGTTTAAATATGTTGTTTTCATTTTATCTGATTTTAAAGGTTAAAAATTGATTTTGCGCCGCTGTTGTCGCTAGTTATTACGCTATTTCCTGCGTTTTTGCTTTCTGTTAATCCTATGTACTCAACTATTTGATTCCAGTCGTTAGGCGTGAACGCAAACGGCGTTAATTCATCCATATTTAAGTGGTGGAAATATGCGCCGTTTGCGTGGCTTTTAGTCATTAACCCTTTACCTTCAAGGTTTACCGTTCCCATTCTTGTACTGCTTTGAATTTTCAAACTGTTACTTTGTTTTGTGATGGGGTAAATAATAAACTCTTGGTCTTTTCTCATTCCCTTTATTCTCATTATAATTGAGATCGTGCCCATTATATTTTTGTTTATACTTTTAATTTCTGCTTTCATGGTTTTTGTTTTAGTGTTCTAATGAGTTACAAATATAAGCATACTTTACGTATGTTAAACTATCGTAAGACAACTTTTCGTTATAATACCAAACAAACCGATTAAAAACACTAAAACAACTTTTGTATTTATATTACAATAACATATATTACCGAAATAAACCAAAACCTTTGAAACAATAAACGAAAGTTAAACAAATAAGGCCACCCGCGCGCGCATGTTCCAATACAACACATAACTTTAAACAACTTCTTTAATAGCAACACTTTTTTATTGCGGTTTACTGCTTTTTTATGCGGTTTTTAGACCATGCAAACAACTAAGTATCAACACGTTAACCCAATTCACATGAAGTAACTGTTCAGATTAAAATATAATAAGGTATAAAAAGATTAAACAGATGTAAGATTTGACCAGTAGCAAGGCGAAATAAGCCGTTTTAAGCGCGTTAATGGTTGCAAGCGGTGGAATAGATGTATAACAAGGACTAAGCACGGCACGCGTTATATAATGGCTTTTGTTAAGTTGTTTTAATGTTTGCTTGATAAAGACAAAGCGAAGTTACCAAGATAACAAAGTGAACTATAAATAAAGGTATAGGTACTTGCGCGATCACGCGAACAGGTAAGGCAAGCGCAAGCGGTGCAACACTATGAGCACCAGCAAGCCACCAGGAACCAACCCAACAAAACAACCGAACACGCTTAACACAAGGCCATGTACCCAACATAAAAACATACAACGCACAAGCGAGAAAGCAAAAACAAGCTAGAAACTAGCAACAGGCGCAAGCAAAACAAGCAACACCAGCACCCAAAAATAAATCCTAAAACTTTTTAGAAAACAAACGCGAAACAGCAAGCCAGGGCATAAACGAAACCGAAACGACCAGCAAAATATAGCGCGCATAGCACACTACTAAGCCGTAGTGTTTAACTAAGCAAAAAATATAGCGGTGTTTAAGTGGGTAAAAAATATGGTAATTGTTTTGTGGCAAGCGAAGCAATCTAGTTGAGCAAACAAGTAAGGGTTAACCAAACATCTAACCAACCAAAACAGGATTAACCACAACTTGAACCATAATCAGCTTATTCAGGTTGTTATATAGGCTACAAAGCTAGTAAACGTGTTACTTGACTAACAAACAATATATACTTAGCCAATGATTTTGTTGGGCTGGTTTGGTGGTGTGTAGGGTTGATATGGTGGTTATGGTATTGATTGTTAGTTCGTTACAAGAGAGTTACAATTAGATACTTTTTTTTGTGTTATTTAGTTGATTATGGTTGATTTTGTGTTATTTTTACAAAAAAAGTAGCTTAAAAGCACTCTACGTTTTTATATGGTAAAATTGGTGTTTTGGTGGGTATTACGCCTAACGCTCGTGGGTATGGTTAGATTTTTAACGGATTGAATAAATGAATTATGGATAAATTACAGAAATTAGCAGATAGACTACAAGCCTCTATTGATTTTGCGACTGATCAGAAAGAAGATTTTGAAGCAAGTAGTTGGAATTATCAAGAAGGTGTATTATTAAACCACAGTGAAGCAAAATTAGTCGTGGACTTAGTTAAAAAATTAACTATACCCGTTGTTGTTGTGCCGAAGGGAATTAAAGCTGTTTTATATATAGTGTTGTGTGTAGTTCGGATTATTAATAACTAAATTTAATAGATAATGAAAAACAAAAACCATTAGAAACATGAAAAACTTATTTCAAACACTTATCGCTTACTTGTTAATTACAAGCATTGCAACTGCGCAAAGCGATATACAGCTATCTATTAATCAAGACGCAAGACTGGCACTTTTAGGCGATGACAAGGGGAACAACGCCTTTACACCAAATTTGCTTATAAGAGTAGACCTACAAGACAATCAGCGCACCCACGGATTTTATGTTATAGGAATAGAATATGAATATGCAGACCTTAGAGGTGGTGCCTATAATAGGTATGCTATGACAGCAGGGTATACATTCAATAAATTGCGTTTAGACAACCTAGATCTGACTGGTCTACTCTCTTATTCTGGTATAGTGAGAACTAGAGTCTCGGAGTTTAGAGCTGTTACAAGCGTTCACAGTGGCGTTTCTGGCTCAGTCTCTATTGCATACCGTATACCAAACACAAGATTCAAGATACAAGCTGTAAATCAGCTGATACAACGCACAGATAAAGAGAGCAAATATGGTGATGGTGCGCGTTATACATTTAATGCTATAGGTGTTGACTACTCATTTTTTGTAGGTGTAGCGTATCAGTTTGAAACTAAAAAAAGAAGGTAAACTATAAATTACAGCAAAATTGCAATTATGAGAAAATATAAAATAGGGGGTCAGTTTTCAGGGGTTGGTGCATTTGATCAAGCGCTTATGCGATTAGGAATTGATTTTGAAAACGTTTATCAAGCATATTGGGATAAATACGCAAGAGAAACATACTTACACAACTACAAAGCACCAGAGTATTATATAAAAGATGTTTACGATACACCAGTACAAGAGATAACCGATAAACACGGAAGCTTAGATATAATGATGTTTTCACCACCTTGTCAGGCGTTTTCATTGGCGGGAAAACGTAAAGGCGAAAATGATAAAAGAGGGGTTTTATTTTATAACAGCCACGAATTTATTGTAAAAAACAAGCCTAGGTATTTCATCTTTGAAAATGTAAAAGGATTATTAAGTTCAAAAGGCAGGACTTTTCAAATCTGGGTTGATATGTTAGGCGGTAAAAGCGTAAACGGAAACCCTGTAATATTCCCAAGAGAAGATGCAACGCCTTATCACATTTACCATAAAGTTTTAAACGCTAAACATTACGGAGTTCCACAAAACCGTGAACGTGTTTTTATAATTGGTATTCGTGACGATGCAGATAATAGTTTTACATGGCCTAAGGAACAACATTTAACTAAACGCTTAAAAGATGTTTTGGAAACTAATGTAGATAAAAAGTATTATTTGAGCGATAAGATGATTTCTGGCTTTTTAAATCATACCGAAAAACATAAAGAAGCTGGTAATGGATTTGCTTTCAAACCAAAAACCAAAGAAGATATTGGAAATTGTATTACTGCAAGAGTTTTTAAAATGGGAGTTGACGATAATTATTTAAAAGTAAAATCAGCAACAAAAAAAGGTTTTGAAATAGCAACAGAAGGCGATAGTATCAACTTATCACAACTTAAAAGCGAAACAAGGCGAGGACGAGTAGGAAAAGAAGTAGCACAAACTTTGGATACTGCGTGCAACCAAGCTGTTTTAATTGCTCACGTTTTAAGAAGCGAAGAAGGTAAACGCTTACGAAAAGAATCTATGGTAAACGGAAAAGACTTTACACCATTCCAAGCCAAACAAATTAGTTTTAAAGAATCTGACGTTATGAATTGTATTACCAACGCAACAACAAAAGACAACTTAATTAAAATTGGAGCAATTAGAGGACGTGGAAATGACAATAACCAACGTTTAGAATTAAATTTAAAAGGAAATTCAAATGCTTTAACTACTGTGCAAAAAAATAATGTAGTCGTTTATAAAGGTATTGCAGTGCATCCATTATCTAAAAAATTAGAGTTTAATGGTTTTAAGGATGGCGATTGCCCAACGCTATTAGCTACGGATTATAAAGCTCCTAAATGTGTTCAGTATTCTGATTATAATATTAGAAGGCTTACCCCAAGAGAGTGCTTCCGTTTGATGGACTTTCCAGATACTTTTACGTGGCCTGTGTCAAATTCACAAGCTTACAAACAGGCTGGAAACAGCATAGTAGTAAATGTACTTGCAGAAATACTTAAAAAATTAAATTTATGACTATAGATTATAGCAAGATTGAACTTGTTTTAGATACTCATTTTGGCGTTAGGTTTGTTTCTAACGTAGACTATGATAACGGGTTAAAGTCTTGGTCTTATTCAAGCAATATAGGTAAAAGCAGGTATTCAAATAATTTTCCTAAAGAGTTTATTGAAGAGTTAAGCATTGGCGAAATGGGCTTGTTGTTTTATCTTATTTACAACGTACTGCCTTTAAATATGTATGGCCATGAAGGATATTTGTTTGACATGACTCAAGATACTTTTACGGACGGTTCAGGCAATGGTATTGGCAAGCGTACCTACTTAAGCTTTAGGAATAAACTTCTTCATTATGACGTTTGTTTTAAAGTAAATAAGTTTAGAGAAGAGTCTGGTGCCTCGGCTAGAAACAAGTATTTTTTTAACCCTAGATACGTTAGCAGGTCAAAGCCTGTTGTTTTAAAAGGCAAAGAAAAGCCTAGTCATATTCTAATGAGCAATTACCTAAAAGAGAACATTAAAAACAAAGACATAACAGAGCAAACATTTAACGAGTAAACAATGGACAAAAACAACGATAAGAACGGAATAGAGTTAGTGCTAATATTATCTATTGCACTAGAAACAATGGACGCTTACCAAATGAAAGGTAAGGTAAGAGAAACTGCTAGAGCTTTTAAAATACAAGTTGAAAAGAATGTAGAAAATCACATAAAAAAACTTTACGAAACAGACGAAGAGTTTGTGCATAACGCTTTAAAGATATATGAGCGAATGATAAAGCAGGTTGCACACATGAACGCTGCAGACCTAATTTTGTATTCTGAATTTACAGATCACTTTATAAAAAACATAGAGTTGGTTCGTAAAAAAGGTGTGGTGTTTTTTGACAAACTAATTAAGTAAACGGTATTTTATGAGCTTTATACCTTACCCAGACCAGCAGGTTGAAATAGATAAAATGATTTTGTTCCTTAAAAGCAAATCATATAAAAAAGAAATATATGTATATCCTACAAGTTATGGAAAATCTATACTTATTGCAAATGTAGCCGCAGCTTTTCCTGGTAAATGGTTTATAAATATTGTGCCTAAAAAAGAACTGCTAGAGCAAAACTATGAAAAGTACACTAGCTATGGTTATAAGGCAGGTATATGCTCGGCCAGCTTAGGTAAAAACGAATTAGAACAGGTTTTATTTGCAACAATAGGAACTTTAAAAAAGCATATAGATTTTTTTAGCGATAAAGAGGTTGTTATTGTGCATGATGAATGCCATACAAGTTCGCTTAAAGGTTCTCAGTTAGACTTGTTTGTTTCGAAGATAAAAAAATGTAAAATGATTGGTCTTACGGCAACACCTTTAAGACTTCATAGCGGTTGGTTAAAAATGATGAACAGGATGCGCGATTGTTTCTACACTTCAATAGGAAGCGTAGTACAAATACAAGACGTTGTTTCTAGGGGCAGATGGACTTCTGTTATTTATGATGTTGAGAACTTAGACGAAAGCATGCTAGAGCTTAACACGACTGGGAACGATTACACTAAGTTAAGTTTGAAGCTTTATTATGAAAAAAACGATATAGTAAGCAAGTCTATTGCTGCTGTGGAACAGCTTTTAAGCGAAAAGAGGAAGTCTATTATAGTTTACTTTGCTAGCATAAAAGAAGCTGTAATGCTTGCTGATGCTGTAGAGGGCTTTGAAGTTTTGCATGGTAAAACAAGTAAAAGAGAAAGGACTAAAATAATAAAGGATTTTAAGTCAGGTAAGCTTATAGGAATAAGCAATGTTGGTGTTTTGATTGAAGGGCTAGATCACCCACCACTTTCAGGAATCGTAATGTCTCGACCTACGAACTCTTTAATTATATGGTATCAAATTGTAGGTAGACTAGTTCGTAAAATGGAAGGAAAGGTTGACGCAAAAATAATAGACCTTAGCGGTTGTTTTAATAAGTTTGGAAAGGTAGAGGACATTAGTTTTGAAAACAATCCTTATAGAAACGGGTACCAGGCATGGTCATTAGACAAGATGCTTACGGGGTATTCTTTGCTAGATGGTCACATACCAAAAAGAAGTCAGGAAATTGCTAGATACGAGATTACTCAAAAAAGAAAAGAGAACGCACTTTTAAACGCTGATAGAGGCTACGTAATAAACTTTGGTAAGTTTCAGGGAAAAACAGTTGCCGAAGCTGTTTCGCAAGACGAAAAGTACATGAAATGGACTGTGCTAGACTCTGGGTGGTCTTTTTCTACGCAATCAATGAAAACATACCGTAATGAAGTTATAAACTACATTGGTGTAAAAAAACTGTTTGATATGAGTATATTAGTTTTAGCTGATACAGAGTTTAGTTCTTTTAACTTGTTTGTTGAGAAAGTAAATTACTTGCTTTCTAGCAATAAGAGATTTATTGTTTATAGTGGACTTGATGGTTCAAAGGCTAGTACCATGCAGGATTATTTAACTTTAAGCGATAGATTTACAGGAATTAGAATGAGTTCTTTTTTTTCCTCAAAAGTTGACGGTGCCATTGTTTTTCATAACGGGTCGTGCATTAGAACAAAACAGAAAATAGCGGAACTAAACGCTTTAGGTACAAAAGTAAAAGTAATTACATATTAAATAGCCGGCGCATGAATTTATCGGGGATAGCAAGAAAAGACTTTCAACAATGGATGTGCTTACAAGATGTAAAAAACATATCTGTTCAAGGCGATTTTGATTGTTTGTATATAGGTGGTGTTAAGTTTTATGACCTACCTGTTTTCATACAAATGTCAAGCTATACTAAATGGTTTGAAACTGTAGGTATTTACGTAGGGCGTGTTGACGTGAATTACTGGTGGATAGCTACAGATAGAAAAGAATACTTTAAAAGCGGTGTGGGGCTTGTAGACAAGAGAATGAGAAGGCAAGCTCATGTTTTAGACTTTGCGCAAAGAATATATAAAGGAACTGCGGGTATTTAGCAAACCCGCTTAGTTCGTACAATTCTTTTGTTATGCTTTATTTTGTCTATTTGAAAGCCGTTTTGACTAACCAGTGAGTTCACTACTAAGTCGTAATGCACAATTTTTCTAAGAAAAACAGGAATGCCAATTATGTCAACGTGTATTTGAAACCACGCTAAAATATAGACTTTGTTTTTTAACTGGGACAAGTATTTGGTTGGTTTGCCTTTCATTTTGATTTCACGGGTTTGTTTAGTTCTTTTAAAACCATTTTCCAGTACGCCATGGTGCTTACAATTACATCATTGTTAAATGGGTTGCAATGTGGGTTAGATCTTATTATTAGCTGAACACAAATTTTAGCAAGTTCTACTGGTTCTTGCCTTTGATTTAAAACTACGCTAGAAAATTTCTCAATTATCTGCTTTGATTGTTCTTTTGAGTCCATGCTAAATTTCTTCTAAAATGATTACACAAAGTATTACTACCAAAATGATTGCAACAAGAAAACAAATGATGCCTAATGATAAGGCCGTAACCATTTGCCCTTTCATGGGTTTTGCTTTTTTACTATTGTTTTTATTTTTCCGTTAGTAGTTCTAGCGTATGTGTGTGTTTTGGTTTCGCGAATAAAGGTGCCGCTATAACTTTTACCACCGTATGTCCATGTTACTGTCTTTGCCATTTTTTGTTGTTTTAGATATTAATAAGTGAGTTGTGTACACAGACCGGAAAGGACTAAATAATTTCTCTAAAGTGCCTTAAATTCCCTTCTGATTTTTCATTAAGGTCATTTAATCGGTAAATTAAACGATTGATTTCTTCGGTAACGCTTTCTGGCTGTTGTTCTTTTACAGCTTCATTAAGCGTTGAAGGCTCATCATACCTTTTAATCATTTGCAATTTGACTTTGGTTTCGCACACAATATCATCATAGCGACTTACGGCATTTTGTAACTTTTCGATAATTACACTCAATTCGGGTTGATGAATTGCAGTAGGCATCTCGTAGCCTTTTTCTTGGATTTTTCCTTCGTACATAATTTATTTTTATTAATTAGTTTAGAGCCGAATAAGTGAGTTGAACACTTTTTTCCTTTAAGGCGCATATCCACAATGCTAATTCGACTTGCCTTATGTCTTAATGAAACATTACTGTAACATGGTCTATAATTTTATCGACTTCTTGCGATATTAAGTGCGTTTTAATTTCTTCCATTAAGTCTGCCGCGTCAATACTTTCTAGGTAACACATGATACCAGTTCCTTTTACCTCAAAAAAGATAAAGACCTCTATCTCTTGTGGTTCCTGACCTTCAAACAAAGGTATGTTTAGCGTAAACGTTTCAGGAATACTTGTTTTAACAGTAACGTCTACAGCACTTTTTAGATTACCTCTTAAGTCGTCTCTTTCGTTTACTGTAGCCGTTACGTTTACCTCTAGGTTTCTAAGTGCCGAAACTAACGTAGAGTGGTCGCTTGCTTTTTTAAACAAAGTTCTTAATAGCCTAAACTTTTGAGATAGCTTAATCGGTTCCAAAGACTTTTCTGGGTTGTTTATACCTAGTTCTAAGAATCTTTTTGACTCTTTTATTTTACCCTCTACAGTACACTTCATTACAGTGTCTTTCTCGTTTACAACTAGTTTTATAGTTCCGTCAAAAACAGAAACTAGCGCATGGGCTGTTAACGGGTCTATGGTTGTTTTACGCTTTTCTACAAATATAGATGGCGCTGTAATTGTTCCTTCTATTTTTAAAGGCTCGGGGTTGTGCTGGTCTGGGGCTTTGCCTTCTAACCATAACACCTTTTGAGTTTCATAGCCTTTTGACAAGCTCTTGACAAACTCTGTTTTGTGTACTTCTTCTGCTTTTGACATTTGATTTTTTTTAGTGGTTAATTTACTTTGTTTAACTTGATTTCTTGACGTAGCTTTAACTGACGTTCTTGTGGGGTTAAAGGTCTAAGGTCAACGCATACACCTGTATTGTCAAACTTATACATAAGTCCTTTTGCAGGATCATCAAACAAGAACAGTCTGCCTGTTAGGTTTAAAGACTTGGATTTAACTACTTCAATAACCTCTTTTAGTTCTTTTCTTACAGGGTCTATACGTCCCTTCATTTCATCCATCAAATCCCTTTTTTCGTCTTCTAGTTTTGAAAGCTGAATATTAACGTCTGCTAGCCTTGACTTGCGTTCCATTATTTCGGAATCGTCTAGTCTTTTGGTGTAATCGCCTTCTTCAATAGCGTAAGCTAGATTTTCTAGGTGGCTAGAAATTTCTTTTTTAGTCATTCCATCTATGGAATCATCTAATTTTCTTCCCAATTCAAATTGGTTTTCTTCTTTTTTACTCATGGTTTTTTATTTTAAATTAAACTTACTTGTTACCAAACGCGTCTATGCGCTTGTAAATTTTTTTGTCTTGAACTATATACTTATTTTCTTTAAACTGGCACATAACACAAGTGTCTGTATCTTTTACGTCACGCAAATATTTACCATAGACCATTCCGTTAGGATATTTTAAATCAGCCGACATTGTAAGGCGTTATATGATTTAAGTGTCTTGTTATTAATTCTTTTGCTTGCTCTAAAGACCATACAAACTCACAATGATACCCTTGTTCTAAAAGGCTTATTCTCATGTCGTCTTGCTCTTGTAAATGGGTTTCTGAAAACAACTCGCCATTATTTTTGTAAGGGGAAGTATTTTTAACCTCAATAAACAAAGCTGAACCTAAAGAGCCTTTACTGTATATGCTTATGTCTGGATAGCCATTACCATTTCTAAGCCTTTTCATTTGCATTGCTTGACCTACATTAAGCTTAATACCACTACTGTCTGTGTTTATTAAAACAGTAGGGTATTTTTGCTTTGTCCATTCAATTATAGATTTATGTATGTCGCTTTCTTTCATAATTAAAACGCTTCTTCCTCTTCTAGTCCTGGATTATTTTGTTCGTCGTTTTGAGGTGCTTGTCCTAAGCTTTCAATTTTCCATGCGGTAAGAGTATTAAAATACTTTGTTTCGCCTGTTGGGCTATCCCATTTCCTTCCTTGCAAGTTGTAATGAATAACAACATGCGAACCTTTTTTGTAATTTGCTAATAGAGAGCATTTGTCATTGACTAATTGTAATGCAATAAACTGAGGATAGTTATCATCTGGAATTTCTACTGCAATATCTACTTTTTTAAAGGTATCGCTTATTTTTTGTACGTCACTTATGTGACAAAGTATGCCTGTTACTGTTAATGAATCGCTCATAATTATTCTCTTTCTTTTAAGTTAAAATTTAATACTGGCACAATTATTATTTGTGCTATTTTGTTACCTATTTTGTATTCTTCTTCTGTGTTCAATCCTTTTGTCATATCAATAACAATTTCTTTTTCATCGCCTTCAAAAACCACAATAATTGAGTTTGAAAATATTTGCTTTTTTTTGTAGATACCTACTAAAGGATAAATAAGCCCTACATGCCCTGTTGGAATATTTATAGATATACCAGTTCCGTATCTTACAACGTCATTTTCATGCATTGGTATATCTTCTTTACTCGTCGCAGTAATAAAGTGCGTGTGTCCTTCTTTAACTGGCTGTAATGCGTTTGATTTTACTCTGTTAAATGTAATTTCCATTTTTATTAGAATTTTTTACCACCTTCTTTAAGGCGGTTTTCTGATTTAAAATCTGCTCGCTCTCTGTTAAACGCTATTTTTTCTAGCAAGGCGTTTCCAATGTCGTAGTTCCAACGTCCGCAGTAATCCATTACTCTTATTACTATGTCCGCAGCTTCTACTTCTGCCATTTTTCTATGAACTAACTTATCGTCCATAAGGTCTTTTCTTTCACCCTCTAGCATTTCACTAACCTCGCTATGTATTAAGGCAATCATTTCGCCTTTGTTTCTTTCTTTTAGTTTTCCTGTATTAATGTCGGTATGCCATCCTGCATTAAAGGACTCTTGGTAGCAAAGGTCTCTTAGGTTTGTTACACTATTGGCTATTGTTTCGGTAAGCTTGTACGTTTTTTTTTGCATTATTATTCTCTATATATGTTTAGGGTTACGTTTATGTTTGGCTCATAAGACAAAGCCGAAGAGCATAGTATTACAGCGGTTTTGTTTTCTTCTTTTTGAACTAAAAATCTAAGACCTGTTTTTGACATAAGAATATCGTTTTTCTTTAAAGTCTTAGAGCCTTTATATTTTACTTGCCATGCAAACATATATTCCTTTTTGGCGTTTATATTTGCCATTTCAGCTATAATCTTTTTTATCCTAGTAGTAGGGTTGTGTTCTTTAGATAAGATACACACCTGTTTGACTATTGATATAGTTCCTATAGGCTTTATAAGTTCTTTACTCATTTGGATTGTTTTTTATCTTTTTTGCCTCAATGAACTTACTTCGCTTAACAATAATATCTTCAACAGTAACTTCTAATGAAGAGGCTATTAGTTCTATTGTGTTCATGCTTATATTGTTCTTCAATCTTAAGTAAAGAGTTTGCGGGGTCAGGTTCATCTTATCAGCAAGCTCTTTGTCAAACCTAATGCGTTTTTCCCACATTAATTCGTCTAAATTTGTTTGTTCTCTAGTCATAGCATTAATTGTATTGACTGCAAATATATAGTTGTTTAGGCGAAATACAATAATGTTTTTTGTTTATTTTTTTTATAAAATATTGCTATCTTTGCCTTATGGTTAAATACGGGTTTAAAATACTTAATGGTCAAATATTTGATACGCGTATTAGCTCTTACGCTAAAAAAGGTGTTTACTCAAAAAGTAATGTTGTTTATATAATGCAATGCTCTAAATACAAAAGACTTTATTTTTACGAGGCTTTGCTTAACTTTTATTCTGAAAACGAAGTGTTTGAAGTTCTTAAAATAAACAGGTTTTTAAAAAGAGAAAGAGAAAGTCACGATAAAATATCAATAAAAAGTCATTACTTTAGCAACTCTATGATGGTTTACAATTACCCTGTAAGCTTTTTATCACCTAGAATGTTCCAGCTTTATAAAACTTGCCAAAAACTAAAAGAAAAACTAGAATAATGCAGACAATAATACCTATTATAGCAACTTCATTAGAGTTTACAAAACATTCTCTTGTGTACACCGTAAAACCAAAAGAACCAATACCAGAAAGGTTTTTAGAAACTGTATTTCCTTTTTACTGCGACAAGTCTATAACCGAAAAGGATTTGATTTACAAAGGAAGTTTGCTTTGCTTTAAAAGTTCTATTTCGTTTCCTTATAATGACTGGGTGTTTTTTAAGCCACACAATGTAACCCCGCAGTTTTATGAGTCTCTTGTAAAAAAAATAGAACCTAACTTTTCTGAACATATTAGTGAGCTAGATTCTATTTACATGGTTAATGATGTTGTTGGCTTTATAATTATTTAGGTAACGGTTATAACAACAGCATCATTGCCTATAAAGCCATTTGTGTTTGTAACTGTAAGTCTAAAAATGTAAATACCAGGAAGCAAGTTTGTAATAGTTACGTTTTGTAAGTTCTCATTTACTATTGTGTGCTGAAAGCTCGTGCTGCCTGTTTCTATAAACGTCCATTGAAATTCTGGGTTAGTTAAACCGTTAGGGTCTGTGTAGTCGCCATTAATAGTAACGGTGCTTAACGATGTTGATTGAGCAGTTAAATTTATTAAAGGTGTTTGATTGATCGGGCTTTCTGTTTCTATAATTTTAACAGTATCAGTTACTACGTTTCCGTTAATATTATCTGTCATTGTAATTCTGCAGGTTGTTATAATGTTAGATAAATTGTAAATAAGGCTGTTTTTTCTATCAGGAAATTGTATTGTTCCTTGGCCGCCATTAATAATTTCCCATAAAAAAGTAACGTTAGTATTTGCTGTTATTGCGTCTAGCTGAGACCTTGGTTCTTTTGAGCTTCTAGCGCGATTATATCCAGCGTCTATTCTTAGGTTTTGACTTATTCCTACAACAACTTCAATGTCATTATTATCGACAATTATAGAGCCTTCTTGGTCTGCGTTTATGTTTGTTATTGTGTTTATTATAGGCTGTCCTATTGTTGTTACGTTTGAATTTGTGGTTACTGTTATGTTTAAAGAAACCGATTGGCTTACTTGCAACAATCCAATATTCCATAAACCGGTAACAGGGTTGTAATTAACTGAATTTGACTGAACAAAAACAATACCGCTTGGCAATAGGTCAACTAAGCTTACGTTAGTTCCATCTACGTCACCAGTATTTGTTACCGTTATTGTGTAGACAAAGTTTTGATTTATAATAGGTGTAGCTGTGCTGACTACTTTATTTACGGTAAGTTGAAACAAATCAACAACTACAACATCGCATATCTTATTTATTATAGCTTGAAGTATATCAACAATTTGATAAGGCAAATTAACAATGTTACCTTCGCAATCAGTTGTTGTTCTAATTGGTACTAAAAGACATTGCAAGTTTATTTCATTTAAACCATATGTTTGGCTAAGCAACTCACCTATTGTAAAGCTCTTTGTTCCGCCTGTTAAATAGTCAGTACCTACAACATAGTCATTTATATTTAAAGGGTTTTGTAAAGGGTATTTAACCTTGTTTTTAATTTTAGCCATTTTCCTTGTTTTTACAAATTTAATTAAAAAACCCGATACCCTAGGCCTGTAAGGTATTGCGCGGGACCATCTAGCGGCACCATAGCTGTGGCTTGTATAGACCATTTACCTGCTATAGGTATAGATAGTGTCGGAATAGCCACTAATCGCTGCCAGTCGTTTACGGTGCTGTTTAGAGATAGGTCTAGGCGTATGCCTTTACTTAGGCGTTTCCAGTAGGTTATTTCTTCTTTGTTGATTTTATCTATGTCTGTGGTAATTGCCTCTATGCCTATGCGTAAATTTTTAAGTTCTTGCACGGTGCGCTCGTAGTCATGCAGCAACACGTCTATATCGCCTATGGCATCATTTAGTTGCCAGGCTAATTGCTTATTGCGTTCTAGCAACGTATCGCGTTCTATAACTACAACTGCGAGCTCGCGCGCCATGGCCACGGTCATTTCTATTTTGCCAGTAGCCGGGTTATAGCTTGCGGGTTGCGCTATTAATAACTGCGAGAATATCGCTAGTGCCGCTAGGTGCAGTAATTTGAGTTGCTTTTTCATTTTTACTGAGTGTTTGTTTACGGATTTCATTTTTGTCTCTGTATATGATTACAGTTTTGGCAGCTTTGTTTTCTAGATTTTGGGCTTGCGCTGCTTTATTTAAACGCTGTTCTGTTAGCTGCTTTTTGCGCTCGTTTCTTACCCTGTTTAGTTGTTGGTTTAGTTCGCTTTCGCGAAAGCAAAAAAACACGATTACAGCCGTTATAATTGCTGCAAATATTCCTAAGATTATTAGGACTTGTTTACGGGTTAGATTTACCATCGTATTGTTTTTGTCATTTTAGTGAGGTCTACAACACGTATGCTGTTAGGTTGTGTGTTACGTTCCCACGTATCTAAATGTAGCCATGTAGGTGTAATACTTGCATCTTCTAGCCTACGTATGCCTATAGCGTAAAAAGCGCAAGCGTTATTTTCTACAAGTTTAAACAATTTTTTACCATTGCCTTTAGGGTCGATTGCCTGTCCTCTACGGTGTGCGCTTAGTTTACCCCCTACTTTACTTCTTGCGCTGCGGTAGCCAGACCACTTACGTAAAGTGCTGCTTGCTTCTATGTGTGCTATAATTTGCGTTATAGTACGCTTATCAAAATTTGCAGCATAGTACCGCCACCATGTATTTATTGATAATGGTTTGCCA
>Ga0222708_1000093_pt1 | contig 26515 bp, 25 predicted proteins | sample AntAcemetage1576_FD_179806 | JGI IMG/M metagenome (GOLD analysis project Ga0222708, IMG submission 179806) | Saline water microbial communities from Ace Lake, Antarctica - #1576 | ecosystem: Environmental > Aquatic > Non-marine Saline and Alkaline > Saline | place: Antarctica: Ace Lake... | reverse complement strand
GAAGACTTTGCTGCCAACCCGCTACTAAGTCTTAATCACGTAGAGTTGATCCCGTATCTCACTAAAGCTATACAGGAGTTATCAGCTAAGAACGACGCACTTGAGGCTAGACTAGAAGCACTAGAAGGAAACTAACGACATATGCATGAGATAAAAGACGGAGACAGGACTCTCCAATTCAACGGCACCTTGCTTGCCAAGTCATCTTCTGCGCGCAAGTACTCTTACCGTTGGATTGAGTTTGAGCTCTATAGAACAGAATCTGGCTCATACATACTTTCCCGTATCGGCGTCTCTCTTATTTTCCATGGGGCCGCATGCGCTTTAGTAAAGCGTTATGACCTGCAGGAAAAATCTAATACCACTCTTGAAGATAATGCAATACCCTGCGAGGAGTGCGATCCTGACGATACAATAGATTTAGTCTTCCCAGAGAAGTATCGCCACTGGGCTCAAGTAAGTGAAAAGCCCGATGCTGTTCTTGATGCACTATATAAACACGACAATAATGGCGTCCGCTATTTAACTTCGGTAGCTCAGCGGTTGATGAAAGATGCCGCGCGGGTTGACAAAGGAATGGCGGAAGTATATAATTACGAGATAATCCCATAGCATTAACTTCAACGAAAGACAAAAATGACGAACGGACTAGAGGGGGTTCAGCTAGAGCTGGTAGACAGCGTTTCTCAGGCTGATAAATTCCTACACTGGCTAGGTGAACGACGACCGCTAAATGCTGTTGCTGTTGACACTGAAACCGGAGAGCTCCCAGGCAACCCACGTAAAGATGCATTATCCCCTTGGCATGGTCGATTACGACTAGTACAGGTTGGTGATGGTCAAACTGGCTGGTCAATCCCCTGGGATGACTGGAAGGGCGTCTTCTATGAAGGCATGGATCAATTTGACGGCAAGCTGGTTCTGCATAATGTAGCTTTCGATGCTCGTTGGTTTGCATTACAGTCCGACTGGGAGATGCCATGGCATCGAGTTCACGACACAATGTTAATGGCGCGTCTAATCGATCCGCTAGGTAGCGGGGCGCTAAAGAAACTAACCCAGCAACTTATTGACCCAACTGCTGCGGCCCTCCAAGCAGTATTAGACAACGGGATGGTTGACAATGGCTGGACCTGGGGCACGGTTCCGATAAAATATCAACCCTATTGGGCTTATGGTGCACTGGACACTGTCCTAACTGCAAGAATATTTGAGAAGTTTTGGGAAAAGTGCGCTCCGGGCAAGCCATATAGCATGGCCTATGAGCTAGAGATGAACACTCGTCGTATAGTTACTACTATGGAGCTCAATGGAGCACGGATTGACCTTGATTACTCCCAAAAGAAGCACGATGAGTTGGTTGAGTACACTGATAAGGTCCGCGATTGGGCTAAAAAGACTTACAACATGTCTATCGGTAGCAATCAGCAGTTAGTGCATCAATTTACGAAAATGGGTGCGGAGATTGATGAGTACACCCCAACTGGTCAACCTTCTGCCTCTGCCGATCAACTGAAGATTCTTCTTCGCGATGGCACGCCTGAAATAAAACAGCTGGCTGACACCACTCTTAAGTATCGCAAGGCTGGTAAATTGGCTGGTACATACTTCCAGAACTTTTTAAGTGGCAATATTGACGGCTTAGTTCACCCATCTATCAATACTTTAGGTGCTAGGACCGGGCGCATGACGATACGGGATCCGGCGCTCCAGACCTTGCCTAAGGGCGATGACACTGTTCGTAGGGCCTTTATTCCGAAAGACGAAGACCACGTAATTATTACTTCCGACCTCGATCAGGTGGAATTCCGCATGTTTGCCACCCTCTCTAGGGACCCAAACCTTATCCAACTCTTTCACAAGGCAGATGCTACAGGCTCTGACCCCTTTACTGAGATCGGTCGAGAGCTTTATCAAGACCCAACTATGCAAAAATCCGATAAAAGACGTGGCTTTATAAAAGGAGTGATCTACGGGCGCCTGTATGGAGCCGGTATTGCCAAGCAGGCTATAACTGCAGGTGTACCCGAAGAGCAAATGCGTGCAGTTTCCGATCAGTTTGACCGAAGGTTTCCGGGAATGCAGCGATTCCAGAAAGATGTTGAAATGCGAGGCACTAGGCGTTTAGAGCAAGAGGGGATTGGGTATATCAACACCTGGACGGGCCGTAGGATCCCCTGCGATGATGACCGTGTGTATGTTTTAACTAATTACCTTATTCAAGGTGGAGCTGCTGAGATTTTTAAATCAAATCTCGTAAAACTAGATCAAGCTGAGCTAACTCACCTACTTATTGTTCCTGTGCACGATGAAATAGTGCTAAATGCACCTCGCGAGGACGCAGAAGAGATAAAACAAATCGTAAAGGAGTGCATGACTACGAAAGACGGCTGGGCAGTGCCCCTGACTGCAGACGTTGAGGGAGGCTTCAGTAGCTGGGGCGGAAAATATCTATAGGCTAGTAAACTATCTGGTAGTATTAAATTATGTCTAGTCTGTATACGCTTTCATTAGAATCTTGCCCTGAAGAGGTCAGGTACGTTGGTATAACTAAATACGATGACGTCTCCATGAGACTAAAAGCCCACAAAGAAAAAGCAGGAAATGTGAATCGTCCAGTGGCTGACTGGATCAAAAAGCATGGAGATTCGGTTAAAGCTGTAAAAGTTTTAGGTGACTTAACATGGGAAGAGGCTTGTTTGGCAGAGATTTCTTTGATAGCAGAGCTTAGAGCAAAAGGATTTCGACTTTTAAATATGACTGATGGTGGCGAAGGCTCTTTGGGAAAAAAAGACTCCGAAGAAACTAGACGCAGAAAGTCTTTGGCCGGGGCTGGTAGAGCTGTTTCAGAAGAGACCAAACAAAAGATCTCTTCAGCTAACAGCGGTAAAAAAAGATCTGAAGAGGCAAAAAGAAAGATGTCTGAGGCAAAGAAAGGTGGAAACCTTTCTCCGGAACATAAAGAAAAAATAAGAGTTTCTTTAATTGGTAGAGAGTGTTCGTCCGAAACTGCAGCAAAAATATCTGCTGCCCAAAAAGGTAGGAAACTTTCTCCGGAACATTTAGAAAATATCAAAGTCGCTCAGAAGAGACGTAGAGAAAGAGAGCAAAAAGATAAAAATGATTAAATATGTACTAGCAGTTGATCCAGGTAAAGCTACCGGAATAGCTCTATTTAGCCACCAGGCGGGCGGTGAGCCTGTTTTAGAGTGGTCTGTTGAAGTACAACAGGAAGAATATGCCAAGCCCATACGAGAGGCCCTAGCGTCTCCAGAGATATCACTTAACTTGGATATAGTTTGCGAGAGATTTACCATAAATGCTCAGACTGTTAGAAATGCTCAAGCGCCTTACTCTCTAGAGCAGATTGGCATCTTAAAACAGTGTATGATTGACGCTGGAAGGGCTCCAGACGATATTTACTTCCAATCACCGGCTAATGCTAAAGCAATGTTTGACAACCCTAAACTTAAGAAGCTGGGGTACTGGCATAGAGGTGGTGAAGGTCACGCTTTGGATGCGATTCGACACGGACTTCTCAGAGTAATCAAATTAGGCTGGAAACCTGTAAGATTATTAGAATAATAAGTTATTATCAGAAATAACTTGTAGTCAGAACTTTTTTCTGATAATATAAATACATGTACGAAATGACGAAGGAGATCAGATGAGCGTCTACGTTGAGCTCGATGAGCTAGGCCAGAACATTATCATTCAGGCTGAATGGCGACTAAAAGAGGTTTGTAGGGCTTTCCCCGGCGCTAAATGGGACGGTGAGAAGCAGGTTTGGCGTATTCCCCTGTCTTGGACTGGCTGCCTATCGCTTCGTTCCACATTTAAAGAAGAGCTTACACTCGGACCTAGGGTGAGAGAGTGGGCCTCTAATGAGCGTTTGAACCGTATCGACCCAGCTAACGCTCTCCGTGACCTTGAAGAGTATGACAGCAGTGACAAAGACCTCTTCCCATACCAAAAAGCAGGCGTGGAGTTCCTTACAACAGCTCGGAGAGCTCTCCTAGCGGACGAACCAGGGCTCGGAAAAACCATTCAGGCTATAAGAGCTCTAAAACTCTTACAAGACCGCGGAGAGCAGGTTTTTCCAGCTCTTATAGTTTGCCCCAATACCTTGAAGAGCAACTGGGCTCGTGAATTCGAGAAGTGGTGGCCGGATGTAAATGTTCAGGTGGTAAAAGGGTCAGCGACTCAGCGCCGAAAAGCGTTTGAGGAAGAAGCAGATGTCTATATCGTGAATTGGGAGTCCCTCAGGGGGCACTCTAAGCTAATGTCATACGGCAGTATAGCTCTTGCTAGGTGCACGGAATGCAAGGGACATGACGCTAGGGTCACAGAAAATCGTTGCGAGGTTCACACCAGAGAGCTGAACGAGATTGATTTTAAAGCGGTAGTTGCCGATGAAATTCACCGTTCTAAGGATCCTAAGTCAAAACAGACTCGTGCGCTTTGGGCTGCAAGTGGAAACGCTGACATTAGATTTGCACTTACTGGTACTCCTATGGCTAACGATGTTGTGGACTTATGGCCGATACTGCACTGGTTGGACTCTAAAGAGTGGCCAAGCAAAACTAAATGGATTGACCGTTATGTGGATACCATGATGAATGCCTTTGGGGGGATGATGGTTCTCGGGCTTAAGCCACACATGGAAGCAGAGTTTTATGCAGGAATCAACCCACGGATGCGCCGAATGCTCAAGGCACGAGTGCTGCCGTGGCTTCCAGAGGTGATAAACGATCGTAGAGACGTCGAAATGGGCGTGAAGCAAGCAAAAGCTTACAAGCAGATGCTTGAAAATATGGTTGTAATGCTAGAGCATGATGGCGAGATCGGACCGAACGGGGATGTTGTCGTTGCGCCTAACCCGCTAACTCAGACGCTTCGTCTGCTTCAGTTTGCTAGCGCGTACGCTCACATAGAGCTTCAAGAAAACGGAGATGAAAAAGTTCTCCTTACAGACCCTTCTTGCAAGGTAGACGCTTTAATGGATGACATAAAGAGCGGTGACTTTGGAAGTGACTCTGTTGCTGTCTGCGCTGTGTCTCGCCAGCTAATCGAAATACTAAGTGCTCGCATGACAAAAGAAGGCATTAAGCACGGACTAATTACTGGATCTCAGTCTGGGGACGAACGTCAGCAAGCTGTTGATGATTTTCAGGCAGGCAGAATTAAGTGGGTACTGTTCACAGATGCAGCAGGCGGTGTCGGAATTACCTTGACAGCAGCACGAAGACTTGTTATGCTTCAGAGACCATGGTCCCTTGTGAACTACAAGCAGGCCCTTGACCGCGTCCACAGAATAGGATCAGAAATACACGATTCTATTCTGATTACGGACTATGTAACCGAAGGAACTATCGAGGAACGAGTAATCGAAGCCTTGGAAGGTAAGGCCGATAATTTTGAGCAGATTGTGCAAGATAAGCCAAAGTTACTGGAGATGTTAAAGAATGGAGTACCAAAAAAATGACAGACGTACAGCCAATAAGAATATCCAACTCAGAAGTGCAAACGTTTAAGGATTGCCGAAGAAAATGGTGGTTGACGTACTATCGCCGCTTGAAGCCAAAGGTACAGAACTTCACAGGAGCGTTGGCTTTAGGGTCACGTATACACGAGGCTCTAGATCGTCACTACTCAACGGGGCAGGACCTTCTAGAGGCACACACTGATCTGGTCAAAGAAGACTTAAAGAAGATGAGTGATGGCTATAAAGACACCTCATCTCTCGAAACTGAAGCTGAGCTAGGGCGCATCATGCTAGAAGGTTATCTAGAGTGGATTGAAGAAGAAGGTATTGACGCCGAACTTGAAATGATCTCTACAGAAGAAATCCTTGAGCGCCCTATGCTTGACGGTAAGGTTATTCTTCAGGGCAAGATTGACATGCGTGTACGTCGAAAGCTCGATGGTGCTCGAATGATACGTGACTTCAAGACTGTAGGTGGCTCTTTTGCTGACTTTGGCTCTATGGCGCACATGAACGAGCAGGTTAAGACTTACATGCTCCTAGACGAGGCCCAGGATAACAAAGATGGCGAGCGAACCGACGGAGCTATTTTTACAATGCTTCGTAAGGTTAAGCGCGGTGCTTATGCTAAGCCACCGTTCTATGACCAGATTGAGGTCCGCCACAACAGATTCACGCTCCGTGCTTTTCTAGATCAATTAGAAGGCACACTAACCGACATGCTGGAAGTACGTCAAGCGCTAGATGATGGCGGTAGTCACTACAGAAATGCGTATCCAACACCAACTAAGGACTGCAAATGGAAGTGTCAGTTCTTTGCTAACTGTCCACTTTTTGATGATGGCTCTGCAGCAGAGGCAGCACTTACTGACTCATTTGAAGTTTCCGACCCTTATGGCTACTATGGCATAGGGGATAAGAAAGGCAACGAGTAGTCTACTCGCCAAGAAAGTACGAAAACGAAAGAAAGGATGTGAGTAATGTCTGACGTCGATCGCAGTTTAACAATTATGGTTTATGGCGAATCCAAGGTTGGAAAATCCAGCTTTGCAGTCACGGCACCATACCCACGCCTAATGCTCGATGTTGAGGGTGGGCACAGATTCCTACCAGTAACTATCAAGTATTGGGACCCAATGACTGAAGAGCCGCCAGTGGCTGATGGAACTTGGGACACAGTGGTGGTCCAAGTCCGTGAGTACGATGTGGTTATGAAGACATTTCAATGGCTTCAGAGCGGTAAGCACCAGTTCAAGTCCCTAATCATTGACTCCATCTCTGAGTTGCAGGTTAAGTGCATGGACAACATTGCTGGCACAGAGCAAATGAAGATGCAACAGTGGGGCGAACTACTTCGTCACATGGGTGCGCTACTTCGTGACCTTCGTGACCTCACGATGCATCCAACTCAGCCCCTAGAGGCTGTAGTACTGACAGCTATGGCACGTAAGGGACAAGACGGTGTATTCCGTCCGTACCTACAAGGCCAGCTAGCTATTCAGGCCCCCTACTTCTATGACATCCTCGGGGCGCTCACAGTGGAGACGGAGCCAAATCCTGATCCAATGCAGCCCCCACATAAGGTAAGACGCATGTATGTTGAGCGGACACCTGAATGGGAAGCTGGAGAGCGTGTCCAGGGACGTCTAGGTAAGATAGTACAGCAGGGCGATCTAGGAATAGAGCGTATGCTGGACATGGTCTTCGGTGAGAAGAAGACCGATACAACAACAAATGACAAATAAAAGACAGATTAAGGAGTAATTAATGTCCTCAGTAAATTGGGCCGACCTAGTTCAACAGGCAGGCGATGTTGCAACAAGTACTAACTATGAGCCATTACCAGATGGTGACTACGAACTAAAAATTATCGAGGCTCAGGCTGTAGTTACCGCTAGCGGTAAGCCTATGTTTAAGGTAACAACCGAAGTTCAGGGCGGGGTCCATGCCCGCCGTCGCGTCTGGGATCAGCTAGTAGTAACCGCTGACAACCCTAAGGCCATGAATATGTTCTTCATGAAGACTAGCGCCATGGGCCTAGGTCGACCTTTCTGGGATGCCAATCCTACTAACGCTCAGGTTGAGCAGGCTCTTATGAGTCGATCCTTCCGAGCAACCCTGGGAACTCGTAGCTACAACAACAACCTAAGCAACGAGATAAAGCGCTACTACCCAGCGCAGGCAGCAAATGCTGCAGTTGGAGATGGTAGTACACCATTTGCTGCACCAACTCCGGCACCGGCACCAGCTCCGGCTGCTGCACCTGCACCAGCTCCGGCTGCGGCAGCACCAGTTGTAGCTGCTGCACCTGCACCTGCACCGGCACCTGCACCAGCGGCACCAGTTGAAAGCACTGAACCGTTCTAGTAATTAGTTGTTGCGGGGTACCTTCGGGTACCTCGCTTCACTTACAGGAGAGATATGAAGGTTCTATTTACAGGGATGGCAACATCTCATTGCATTCGTCCAGAAAACAGCACTTTCTTTACGCTACTTGCTGATGCAGTCGCTGAATTCGCTGACGTTACATGGGCAGTGCCCAAGCTGGACTGGACTAAAAAAGATTTAGATAAATTTGACGCTGTCATATTCGGGTTCATCCCCCCAACCTCGCTTAGTGCGAATAAAATTTACGGAGCAATGCACGCTCTTGGCATCATGTTTGAGTCACCTAAGCTGAAGTTGGTCATGGACAGCGCCCAGATGTGGCAGTACAAAAACAGCGTAGGAGCCGTAAAACGAGATGCATCCATGTTGTTTGGCAACTTCTACTCTAAGAGGGTAGATTACTCAATAGCAAAAGATTCCAGAAAGTACATAGACAAAGCTGTAGAGCATATGACCAACTCTGTCTGGCCAAAGACTTTGTATCCATCACTTCCTTGGCTTGATAAGTCTAAGGTTGCAACTATCTTAGGGTTCATACCCGAAGATAAGTTAGTTGGCATAAGCCTAGACGCCATGCTTATAAACCCAGAACCAGCACGAATTGGACGCTCTGATGCATGGGCAGTGGAGAGTTTAAAGAGTACTTGGTTAGAGCCGCTAGGTAGATTGCTGACATACCCTCAGAACTCCACCAAGTCGGGTAGGAAAACCAATGACGAGTACGCAATGACTATAGTGCGCAACAGTATTGGACTAATTATCCCGCCTCAAGAGCGTAAAATGGGTACTTGGTGGAATTACAGGATGTTCCAAGCCATGAACACCAGCACTCCTGTAAGCACTTACTGGCAGGACACATATAAATTTCACTTCTCCTGGGCTGTGCTTGCATACCAGATTGAAGATATGACATCCGCTGAACGACAGGCTTTAGCTAAAGAACAGCGCGACTCTTACATTAGGGCAACACCATTAAAAAGCGTTGCGATCAAACATCTAAAAGAAACACTGTTAGACTCTGAGAAGGAGAGGAAATAATGCCAGAAATGAATCGTGATTGGGTACAAGAGCAGCTGGAGGCCGCGAAAGTTAAGGTGGGCTCCGGGAAAGCTATTATTAAGCTATTAGAAGCCTGGGAGCAGGTACCGAAATTAAGTGATGCTATGACCGATGAGGTACTAGCAATCTTCCCCTTACTTGCTAAAGGACACGTCCTCAAAGTAGAAGAGACCGATGATGACTACATCTGGATCAGCTTGGAACCTGGAAAGATAAATGTTTCCGATGTAGTTCGGGTAAAAACTGATGCATTCACAGACAAGCTAGGCCCTATTCACAACGGGAGAGTGGGCACAGTGGCTGCAGTTAGATATGGTGACGTAATATTTAATGCAACTGATGGCAAGAGCCCAGTTTTAAACGGAGTTCACTATTCTCCATACAAACTTGAAAAGCGCTACAGAAAGCCGGAATAATGCGCACCAGTTTTGATCTAAAGATACTTGCAGAGACACTTCAAGAAGCGGAAGCACAAGCAATCTCTGCAATCGCCGGATTTTTGGCAGTTGACGTAGACACCGCTCGTGATAGCGTGAACATGGAGCTTAAGGTCTCTTATCCTAAGGCAGAGACTGTCCCCGAGATAGAAGGGGCTGCTGCGGCTCAGATATTTCAAGTTATAGCTTTTGCAAATCTTAAACAAGGTGTGAATAACCCCTTTTGGCATTAATACACTAAAACTGTAATCTACGGTAAAATTACACCGTTGTAATTCTGCTCAGTGTAGACTCCTTGTTATGAAGGATTCAAGAATTGGCGAGTCGTTGTGGTCTATATGGGACGGCGACGGATATGTCGCAGATAATGATGAAGCAACTGTCTACTTTACACAAGAACACATTGATGTTGAAGAAGACGTCATAAAACGTGCACTAGCGTCCTCAATACAGAGAGACGGTATCTCCTACTCTCTTGGAGATAGCTTTAAGCTCGTAGATGCGTCCATAAAGTCACATTTGTGGATAGGAACACTGGACCAGGAAATATACCCAGAGATTTGTAATTCAGCCGGAGAAACCCTCCTAGGAGCTACGCTAGATAATGTAGTTGAAGCGACATTCGTGGAGGTTCTTTCAGTTGATTGATAGCCCGGACTGGCACGAAGATGCCGAATGCTCTAAGCCCGAGAACACAGACAAAATAGACAACTTTTTTTCAAATAAGCCCGCTCAGCAATGGGAGGCTAAAAAACTCTGTGAAATCTGCCCCGTAAGAAAAGACTGCACCCAATGGGCACTAGACAATAAGCAGATTTGGGGCATTTGGGGCGGCCTCACTCCTAAGAAAATTCGTAGGACTCTTTCAGTTAACTGGGAGGGCCAAGAAATGCGTCATAAGCGGTTTCCGTTATGCCCGTATTGCAAGGCAAAGACAGAGCACTTAAAAACTGCAACTGTAGATCGCCCTGAGGGGGGCAGATGGTCAACTATGCGAGTAGTTGGCTGCGGAGTATGCAAGTTTACCTGGCAAAGTCGTACTAGTGCCAATGCTGTTGATGCTTTTCACGTATTAGAGGCTAAGAATCAGCAAAAGCGCGATAGTAACTAACATTCTTCTTTAGACGTTCATTCTCTGGGTCAAGCTTTAAGGCCTGCTCACCGTATTCCAACGCTTTCTCGGTCTTTTTAAGCTGATGCGCTGAAATTGCTGCCAAGTCAAAAGGTAGAGCTGACCAAGCAAAATCTTCGCAAAGATAGTCAAGAGGCTTTTCCTTGATTTCTAGAGCTTTTGTCGCCATTTCATGACATTTAGGCCAGTTACTGGTTTTATAGTAGTGCGTTGCTAATTCTGTCAATGATTCCCTACGACCGGGAGATTGCTTTATTGCAGAAAGCAGCCATTCTTCTGTCTTTTCGGGCTCTAGCTTAGCTAAGTACCTCATGGATGCTGCACGCTCTGGGAGCCAAATAGCCTTAGGCAGGCTGAGGTGCCTTTTAAACTCTGCTATTGCCTTTTCTCTGTGATTATAGAAAAAGAGCTCTCTGGCATAATAAAAAGCATTGCGATCATCATCCGGGCCCTCTGCCACTGCCATTGCTAACAGTGGAAAGTACTGCGACCGTGTTTTTGTGTTATCTGGGTGGTGGTGTATCTCTAGCCCAACCCAACCTTGAACTTCCTTAGTTTCACCATAAGTCTTCAAGACTTCGTGTACCGGGTGGAACCAGCGGTAGCCTAGGCGAGAGTGTATCTTATCTCCGCCATATTGGAGCCCTGGGGCTGTCTCAGCGGCATCCTTCCAGTTCCAAGTGTATTGATACCTTGGACGCGTCCAGCCCTGCTGCAGGGCCTTCTCGAGCTCTTCACGCCATCCGGGTAGAAGTACCTCATCCATGTCTAGGGCAATACAGTAGTCAACATCATCAGGAATAGCTACAAGAGATGCATTACGTGCATCCTCGAAACGCCAAGGACGAACTCTTACGTCTATTACGTTGATTCCAAGCTTTTTGGCTACTTTTACGGTATTATCCGTACTTCCGGTATCTGCAATTAAGAGGTAATCGGCGTCTTTTGCGCTTTCGTGCCATCTTTTGACAAAACTCTCTTCATTGAGCGCAATTGTATAAACTGCTACTTTCATGATTTTAGACTTCACCCTTGACAGCCAAAACGCTGATAAATTCTCGTGGCTCGAAGTCTCCACCGATAACGGTAGTCAGCAATCCGGGCTTTGACTCCATTCCGCTACGATCACGGAACCATTCGCTTCCGGGGTCTGTTGTAGGGCACTGCAGCCATAGTCTGTCACTGATGTCCATGCTCCTAAAGTTGTGGTAATGGCCCGACACCCACAGGTCAGCCATGCCTAGAGCTGTTTGCCCTGCAGCGTGACCGGAAAGAAATTTCATGATGTTATTCTGTCCTGCTTGGTGCCCATGAAATAGTCCCAGCATTGAGCCGGCAACATTCACGGTTAGAGTCTGATGACCGCTAGACGGGTACCTGAACTCAATGTGAGCAAGCTCCGGGTTTTCTGCGCAGATGTCTTGGACTGCAGAAGCGATTTCTACGTTCCACCCATCAGCCGGGTCAGCAGCCACCTGACGAGTTACCTCATCGTGGTTGCCATTAACAACGGGCACAATCATGTGATCTGTGAGAGGGGCAAAAGCTTTAATCTGTGCCAAAAGCAGTCTGCGGGCAACTCTTGTCTGCTCTGTGAGCCCGAGATCCGATGCAGCAAGACCCTGAAGCCTTCCATGCTGACTTGTATTTCCCTCAACGTGGTCTCCAGGTAGAGCAAGGCAGATAGTTCCTAATGAAAGGCCCATTCTCTTATATGCTTCAAATCTGTGTACCGCACTATCGGTGAGCTGTAGTAGCCGACCTATAGATTGTGGTGTACCTTGGTCACCGGCCTTCTTACCAATCTGCTGGTCGCTGGGTGCCACCATGAAGGCACCTGTTCCGGTTGACTTCTTGATGCCCTTAGACGGGCGCCATTTTTTTATCTCATCCATCAAGGACTCGACGTCGAAGCCGTCTTCTGCAACTTGACCTGTTGGTACAAGGTTTACTCGCACCGACTCTAGGTAGTCACCATCAAATTTTTGCCACTTGCCTCTCCGCATGGACGAAACTGTCCACTCTCGAGGGTCTAGTCCAAAGTCTTCCAGGACAGTAGTGGCGTCTGTTATTTCGCCTTCTGGGCGAGGGGCGGAGATTACAAAGCCACCTTTAACCGAATCTATGTCCATTCGGGAGCGCCAATCTTCTGGGACCCCTACCTTCTTCAAATCTGATCCACTGCGACCAGGTGAACGAAGCTCTTCTAGTTTCTTTGCCAAATCCATTATGCTCCCGTTATCACTCTATAGCAAGAACAGTCTCTACGCCTATGGCGATCAACTGCGCTTGAACTTACATCATATCCTTCTTCTCGAAGAGCGTATGCGAGTCGTATGTTCGGCACATAACCTTCGGCTAACGGACTAGAGTTGATAACAGAGATAACGGCGTCTACGTCTGCTTCAGATAATTTTGGGTCCTGTAGAACTGATATCAGCTTACACATGAAGGTTTTTTTATAAGATGTCTTAGCATTCGTTATTCGATCTACTAAAGCCATAGTCTCTCCTCTAAGTTAGGGGTCGAGACCTATGCTACTACAGGTTTATATGTTTAGCTAGCTTTTCTACGAGTTTTTACTTGGGGCTTGGTATCTGAGCTAACACTTGCACTACGTAAACCTAGCGTAATGTCTTTAATTATCTCTATTTCAGTGGACACTTTAAGTACATGCATCTCGATGTTATTTACGCGGTCGGCTAGAGAGCTTCCGCCGTTTTCCCAGAGTTGGTGCTCGACGCGCTCTAAGCGCTCAGACAGGGTTCTACCCGTACGATCAGTGCCAATTAAGTCATCAAATTTACGAAAGAGTCTAAAGGTTGCAACAGCTGCTGCTAAGATAGCGGTTACTGCTGCAATGATTGCTGATATCATAATAATTGATTCAAAAGTCATGGGTTATACTTAGTCCTACCGAGATTGCAATTAGTTTTGCTTTACTCAATAATACCTTAAAAAGGTATCTCCGACTTGGAAGAAATGTCGTTAGTTCGGGCGTTCTTTAAGTCTTTCAGCCATTTTGGCATTTTGACTTGGCACGCAGTCGTAAAAGTGTGTATGCTATAAACAAGTTTCGCGAACAGTAATTATTTTTTGTAATGACGTAAGGGTAGGATTTAATGGGAGATTGGTCTTCTGCTGACGGCAGATTAGGCGGTGCGGCCAACTGGTACGCAGACCACGGGTGGAAAGTCCTACCAGTTCACGGTATAGACAAGCAGGGTAAATGCACGTGCGGAAGAGAGCACGCAGAGTCTAGGGAACGTGGAAAGCATCCCGCTATCAACTCTTGGAACAGTGAAGCAACCTCTGATCACGAACAAATTGCAACATGGTGGGGCGAAAATCCAGACTATAATGTTGGTGTATTTTGCAAGGATTCTGGATTCCTAGTAATTGATGTAGACCCGCGATCTGGCGGTGATGAGTCCTTTCTCAAGCTAGAAGAGCGCGCTCAAGGGGCTCTGCCTCCAACTGTTGAGGCTATAACAGGTCTCTATGAAAACAGAGGTAAGCCTGTTCGTGGTCGCCACCTTATATATAAGTGTGACCCTAACGAAAAGTTTATCGGGAACTTTAAGAGCGAGGGCTTGAACGGAATTGACGTCAAGCACAATGGATACGTCCTTATCGCTCCTTCTCGACATTTCTCGGGGTTGACTTACGAATGGAAGCCGGGCCACGCTCCTTGGGAGCGCGAAATTACCGAAGCTCCCGAAGAACTCCTTGCGGTAGTTCGTGCTAAGAACTCAAGGCGAGGGTCTGGGGCCGTAAGCACTAGATACTCTCAAGGTGACTGGTCAGGCTTGGCAGACCTCGACTATGGTGGAGGGCGTCTAGACATTGAGAAAATGTTCGAAGAAGGCATTACAGAAGGTTCTAGAGCTGTAGATGTATACAAGCTCGCCTGCGCGCTAGCCAACAAAATGGGCACTGACTCTTTCCACTCTAACAACATTGAAACCATGATGATCAGGTTTAATGCTGAAAAGATCACTCCTCCTATGGAGCTTGAAGGTCAAAACTCTTTGCTAATGCACGTTCGCCGTGCTATTGAGTACGTAAAAAATAATCCAATTATTGACAAGAAGTGGGAGGGCGTCACCGACTGGGTGAACACCCAAGGAATGGAGTGGGCAGCTAACTCTCAGGGGGAGGCCAAAAAATCTCCTAAGCCTCTAAGTCCTAGAATTATAACCACGTCTAGCGACTATTTGGATGAGGACAGTTCTGATGAGGACACTTCTTCTCAGATGCCAGATAACTACGTAGGCATGCAGGTAACCGCGCTTGCTGAATCTGGGCTATCTGCTGGAGATCTTGTCAGTAACGGCAACTTGAATGTTCCCAATGACCCTGACGCACTTAGCGTAGAAGATGGCGGTAGCCCTGGTCGCAGGAGCACGTCGGATACCGGAAACGGCCGGCGACTTATCGATACATATCAATCTGTAGTCCGATATACAGAAGGGCTAGGCTGGTTCTACTGGGACGGTAATTACTGGAAACCAGACGTGGAACGTCTAGAAATACAAGAACTCGCTAAGCGGATAGCTGCGGTAGTTGCGGGTGAGGTGCGTCTACATATTGGTAATGACAGTCGTCAGAGTGAGTTAATTAGTTGGGCAAAGCAAACTAAGTCTGTTGCTAGGATCGGCAACATGATTAGCAGTGCTAACTCAGATGGACGAATTAAAAAGCCTGTAGATCAATGGGACAGCGACCCTAACTTAATTGGAGTTAAGAACGGCGTAGTCGACCTAAAAACCGGCGAACTTCTGACTGGGCGTCCAGACTTGGACATCACTCGTAGGGCTGCTGTTTCTTACACTCCAGGTCTTACAAATGTCCGCTGGGATCAGTTTTTAGACTTCGTAACTGGAGGAGACAAAGAGTATCAAGACTGGCTGCAAAGGGCAATTGGATACACGCTAACGGGGCTAAATAACCAAGACATACTTTTCCTCGTCTACGGACCTGCCGGTTCCGGTAAGAACACTTTTGTTGAAACAATATTCAACGCGCTAGGCAAAAACGGCTACTCTTGGATGCTCGACTCCAACGTACTAGTTGCCTCGGATGGTAAAAAGAACTCTACTGACGAGTATCACATGGCCGAACTTCGTGGTCGCCGCATGATTTGGATTGACGAGCTTCCAGAAGGTGACCGCCTGAAGGAGAATCAGGTCAAGAAGATGACCGGTTCAGCTACTCTTTCTGCTCGATCTCCTGGAGAAAAGCCTTTTACTTTTGAGTCCAAGGGTAAAATGTGGATCACTACAAACCACCGTCCTATCATTACAGACGAAGCTATGTGGAGACGAATAAGAACTATCCCAATCATGAACATACCCGAGAGGCCAGACCCCAGCCTCAAAGAGTACCTGTCTGACCCAGAAGGCGGGCTACCTGCTGTCTTTTCTTGGGCTGTAGAGGGTGCAATTAAATACCTATCTTCATCTGAAAGAGATCCTTTGGGCTGGTGCCGCGTTGTTAAGGATGCCTCCGAGATCTACAGAAAGAATGAAGATCGAATTGGCTCCTTCCTAGCAGAAGAGATAGTCGCCAATGAGGGCGCCTCTCTACCGCTAAACGACCTATTCCAGACCTACAGGATGTGGAGTGAGAGTCGTGGAGAGCGTTCTATGACTCAGATTGCATTCCACAGAAAACTAGTTGACCGTGGAATGATTGTTATCGGAGATGGTAACAGGGCCTACCTTCAGGACTATACCAAGGTCCTCAAAGAAGTATCTGAAATTGCGGTTGGAGAAACAGACTGGAGGGCTAAATTACAGGCTTATTAGCCTATACCGGACTATACCTATATCCTAATTCGTGAGATAATTGGTGTACGAAGTACATGACATTGAGGTGTTTAATATTGGCTAATAGTACAGAATATTCTTGCAAAGAATGCGGAAAATTCCACGTAATTCCATCTCTAGCCCGTGAATGTGAAGAAAAACACCAAAGATAACCTGTAGGTTTTTTAACTACTAAAGCTTGGCGTCCATCCATTGCTTGAATTTCTAATCTGAGTTGTCCCTTCAACCCATGCACCGGCAGTTCTGACATTCACTGTTCCGTCAACCCACGCGGAGCCACTCCAAACCTTCACATAGCCGCCAGCAGCCTCAACTGTCAGACTCAGGAAATTAGTATCTAAAGTCTCTGAGCTACCATTTGTAGACCGGATCCTGAACGTGTAAACCCCCGGAGTGGCGACGGCTCCTGTTATTGCTCCAGTTGCCGAATTAACAGATAATCCCGTTGGTAGAGCAGATCCTGGAGTTTCTGAATACGTAACTGAGACTGGGCCGGATTGAACTGAAACCTGATCCGAGTAGGCCTCGTCTTGTACCACTGTAGTAGTAGACAGCGCCTGATCTGCCCAAGAAAGTGCCGCGTCAGATATGACAATTGCATAGTTCTCTGTGGTCGCTGATTCATTGGAAGAATTTCTAGGGGTCAACCCAATATTTTTTGTGCCAAAGGCCGTTGGTGTCCCAAATAAGTTGGATGTACTTAAGCTAGTCTCTCCTGTATTAGAGGAAAAAGATAGCCCCGAAGTGGGGACGCCTGTTGTGCTCCAGTTGTGCACATAATTGACAGAAACACTGCTGCTGTAATAGACACCAACTCTTGCCGTCAACGTGAGAGAAGTGTCCGACCAAACAGGAAGTCGAGGCGACACCGTTATTGAAAAATACTCGGTTGATCCCGACTCACCTCCCGAGTTCCTAGGCGTTGCACTTACTGTATAGCTACCTGAATTTGTGGGGGTCCCCGATAATGTTACAGTGGAGGATGAAGTACCCGAAGTAGTTAGTCCAGGCGGGATACCATTAATTGTCCAGCTAGTGGCGTTTGTTGCGGAGAAATTAGATGAGTAGTAGGCTCCTACTCTTGCAGCGCTAGATACAGAAGTGTCTGACCATGAAGGAAGGGCCGCAAGTATGGTGTATGTTCCTTGGGATGTCGCAGAAATTCCAGAAGGACCGTTAGCGTAAACGCTTACGGTATAGCTTCCTGGAAATACATTACCTACTTGACCAGTTATGTACCCATACGAGCCGTAATCTTGCACATACAGGCCAGAGATAGGTATGCTCAAAGCGCTATAGTTTGTCCCACTTTGTCCATAGTCGCTGAAAGTGTTAGAGGCATCAATATAGTCAGCGACACTGTCCCCAACACGAAAGCTACCAGACGATACTCCACTAGTGAATGAGGGGTTATTGTAGGTTTGGGTCCAGTAAGCGGTCGCAGTTACGTCACTGTTGACAGTATAGTTCTGGCCCGCAGAATACTGTGCCCCGCCTATATTCCAGTAGTCAAATGTGTAGCCGGAGCGTGAGGATGACGGTAGCGATATTGAACTACCTTCGCTTACGGTTTGAGAGCCTGGAGAGTCTCCTCCGTTACCGTTAAAAAAGATAGTCCTGTTAACTACAGTAACAACTTGGGCTACGTTTATACTTGCAGTAGCTGAGCCCAACAAGCTGTGGCTCACCGACATAGAAACGGTAGTGCTACCATTTGCGGAAGGTATATACCTACTAAATCCGCTGTAGATGATGAAGCTCTGACCTGCAGAGTAGTTGAAGTCGAAGCTTAAGTTGCTGTCCCCGCCTGTCTCAACTAGGGGGCCACTAGTGCTGTTTGCTCTACCATTGGGCACAGAGTACGAGCGTGGGGACCCACTACTGCTTGGGCTATTGTTTACGGTTTGCCACTTCACTAGATTGGCAGAGACATCAATTCTAGTGCCGCCAGACACCGCGTAAGCTTCGGTGAAGAGTTCTATTCTGTATTGCGGGCGTGAGCTAAAGTTTGCATTTGTCTGAACCACTTAAATCACCTCTACTTCTAGTTAGAAGCTAATCCAGATGTCGCCCTCGCTGGGGCTCCCTGGCTCGGTTCCAATGTAGATAATTGGGAAGGCTGATCCGTACTTTGCATAGCCTCCGGAAAGTGACACTGTACTTCCGCTTACTGAAACTGGTGCAACATTTCCAATAGTAACTGAGGGTCCTGTCTCACCCGTGCTACCAGTCGGACCAGTAACTCCCTGGGCACCGGTTGGACCAGTTGGACCTAAGTCAGAGACTGCAATAGACCCGGCCATGCTGCTGTGATATTGGCAGACATAATAAAGATTATCGGGAGCATCAAATGGGACTTCCCAAATAATTGTCCCCACTTGAGCGCCACCATTTGTGACACTATCAGAGTACACATTCCCAGAGCTGTACGCTCCAGAAACTGTTTGAATCCAAAAAGGATGTCCAGAGGCATTTACGTTGAGAACGTACCTGTGCCCTCTAATAACAGAAAGAGTTGGGTTGCTTGCCCCATTTATATTGTATGCGCCAGACCCAGCATTTGCGATTTCGTAAGTAATACCACCGCTAGCACCCGTCGGACCTGTTGCACCTGTCGGACCTGTTGGTCCTAACGCACCTGTTGGACCGGTTACAAGTGAGTCAGCACCTGTTGGGCCGGTAGGGCCGGTTGGGCCTTCAACGGTTGAGTCATCACCTGTTGCACCGGTCGGACCTGTCGGACCTAAGTCTCCTTGGTCACCTGTTGCACCGGTTGGACCAGTAACAGAGCTATCAGCACCAGTTGCTCCAGTTGGACCTGTTAGCCCGATTGACCCAGTCGGCCCAGTCACAACAGAGGCATCACCTGTTGCACCGGTCGGACCTGTCGGACCTAAGTCTCCTTGAGAACCAGTTGGACCTGTGACAACAGAGTCATCACCTGTTGCACCTGTTGGACCTGTTGGACCTAAGTCTCCTTGAGAACCAGTTGGACCTGTGACAACAGAGTCATCACCTGTTGCACCTGTTGGGCCTGTTGGACCGGTTACAAAACTGTCAGCTCCGGTTGCTCCAGTTGGCCCAGTTACAAGTGAATCTGCACCGGTTGGACCGGTCGGACCAGTTACAAGTGAATCTGCACCGGTTGGGCCGGTTGGACCTAGGTCTCCCTGAGAACCGGTTGGACCGGTTACAAGAGAGTCAGCACCGGTTGGACCTAGAGCACCGGTTGACCCTGTTGGACCAGTTGGTCCTGCAACAAAACTATCAGCGCCTGTTGCACCTGTCGGACCTGTCGGACCTATAGCTCCGGTCGGACCGGTTACAAGAGAGTCAGCACCGGTTGCTCCAGTTGGGCCAGTTGCCCCGAGTGATCCAGTCGGCCCAGTAATACTTAGACCTGCGTTCCCCTGGGACCCTGTTGCACCAGTTGCTCCAACTGCCCCAGTCCCACCGGTTGCACCGGTCGGACCAGTAATACTTAAACCTGTTATTCCTTGTGATCCTGTTGGACCAGTTGATCCTGTTGCACCAGCCACACCGGTTGCACCTGTTGGACCAGTAGAGCCTGCATCGCCGCCTGGGCCAGTTGCTCCGGCAGCACCATCAACGCCGTCATCACCATCTATACCAGCCGAACCAGTTGAACCAGTCGGACCTGTTGCACCTGTTGGACCAGTTGCTCCGGCTAGGCCTGTCTCACCCGTGCTACCAGTCGGACCAGTTGGACCTAACGCACCGGTTGGCCCTGTTACGAAACTATCAGCACCTGTTACCCCAGCCCCACCGGTTGCACCGGTCGGACCAGTAATACTTAAACCTGTTATTCCTTGTGATCCTGTTGGACCAGTTGATCCTGTTGCACCGGTAGCTCCTGTTGCCCCAGTGGTTCCCGTTGCGCCAATTCCGGTTGGACCGGTAGGCCCTGGTGTAGTACTTGAGGCCCCAGTTGCTCCTGTTGCACCAGTCGCGCCAATTGCTCCGGTTGGACCAGTAATACTTAAACCTGTTGTTCCTTGTGACCCGGTTGCTCCGGTCGAGCCACTTTCCCCGGTTGCACCGGTTGCACCGGTCGGACCAGTAATACTTAAACCTGTTATTCCTTGTGATCCTGTTGGACCAGTTGATCCTGTTGGCCCAGTTACAAAGCTATCAGCACCAGTTGCTCCAGTTGGACCAGTCACAAGAGAGTCAGCACCAGTAGGCCCAGTCACAAAACTGTCATCACCTGTTGCTCCTGTTGGGCCAGTCGAACCTGTAGGACCAATAACAGAACTGTCAGCACCAGTAGGACCGGTCGGACCGCCAGGCGCTCCCGCAGCCCCAGTCGGACCTTGAGCTCCTTGAGCACCAACGCCTTTTATCTCTACAAATGCAAAATTATCTGAGAGTGCCATTAATTACAAGCCTTCGGGTTCATTATACGTCTACTACCCATTGTACACAATAAAAAAAACCCTTACTGAGGATCAGGTCATGCCCAGCGGCGGTTTACTACGTTCTCTATGTTATTTTAACCCTAAGAATTTTCCTACGGTTAGTGCCTTGCTATTAGACCATACCGCGTTGGAGACAGCACTACTATCAACATTGCCGCCACCGACAGTTGATCTAGAGTCCACAAGAGATGAAACTAAATTGACAATCGCGATATTAACCGTACCTAGAGCTAAGGTGAAGGGCGAGGATCCATCCTCGGAATACAGGTTCCCATTTATATTTAAAGTATGGTCTGAACTGTAAGGTCGTATCTTCCAGCCGTAGAGCAAAAAGAAAGTAGAGCCAAGCACACGGCTTCCTGGCAAGGAGTCCCCCCCAACGACTCTAATGGGAAACCTATACTTACTCAGCATGCTGCTAGCAAGCCAATCCTCTTTTCCGTCAGAATAGAGATCGGCTTTTACATCTAACTCAACAACACCAGATGTTGGAACAAGAGTCACCTGAATAATCTTGTTAACGGGTTCAAACGTGACTTTGATCGCCATTTAACCCTCTATCTCTTATCTTTCTTTTTAGAATCTTCTGGCTTCGGGAAGTCAATAGCATTTGTCTTTACTACCGCGTTCCACTGAGACTCTAAACTTGATCTCAGTTGGACTACTACAAAGTGAGCTTTCTCATCAAGATCCCAAGTAATTCCAAATCTGTCCCAGCCACCAAAATCTGACTGATCGGACATATGTTCTTTTACTTCGTCTACGTGAGCTAGAATCCCGTCTCCGGTTGCTCTTTCACCGCCACATGCCTCCGCCTTTAAGCGGAAGCAGATGTAGCGAATATTTCTTCTAGTTAACTGATCCAATTAGCATATCTCCTTACACTGGGTTCGCGTAGTTACGCTCATCATCAGCATTCACAGGAATAGTCTGTCCAGCAGCACGGGAAATTGTATAAGCTGCCAATACCCACGTTGCGCCATTCAATCCTTGAGCAACAACTGATACAGATGCGTCAGTTCCTGCCGTTCTGCCTCCTTGAGTGTTGTTGTCATAGTCGAAGTCGAATGCGATAGTTCCTGACTCTATCACACCAGTAATTTCGTTAAGAGAATTGTCTTTTACGGTAATAGCGTTAGCAGTATCGAACAAGTTGCCACCGGCGTTGTCAAAGTACATTGTGAACTTTGTGTCTGCGTCTGGCTCGCTAACCAAGTTGCTAGAAAACTCTAGGTTACCTGTTGAAACGAATGGGAAGTTGACTTCAGCAGTTGTGGATAGAGGGAGAAAAGTGACAGGAGAAACTCCACCTGTACCTTCAACGATTGGGCGGAAATTAATATTATTTGTTGAGTTCGTATTGAACCCTCTAATTAACAAACCACCTTTTGTTTTCAGGGTCTCTCCAACGTACTCTACTAGCAGCTCAGCGAGGTTACCTTTTGTTTCTCGTCCACTTCGCTGACCTACAGTGGCAGAGTCATCGGCGTTAATAGTCTCTGTTTTTCTTAGCTGCCTTTGTGCCCAGTTGTACACTTCTAGGTCTGTAGCGTTGTTTGCTTCAATAATACGGTTGAAGGCGTAATAGGTTGTACCGATCTCCTCTTCACCGTCATACGCTTCCCAAGTCGATGTTCCACCGAATGAGGCATATGGCCCTGTATGTGTTACTACGGTTCCGCCAGTGGTGCAGAATGCCCAGCGGCCTGCGCCGTCTTTTACCACAGCACCTGCAAGGTAAGTCGTTGCAGCTGCTACAGTGAAGCCGGTACCTGCCAAGTAGTTAATCTTCATTCCGTCATAAGGCTCAACGGCGGAATCTAAGGTGGCATCATCAATAGTTATCTTTAGGTCTATGGAGTTAGCAAGTGGAAACTTGTATAGAACTGGCTCAAGGGTAGAGATTGTCTGCTCTATAAGAAGGTTGTACTCTGAGTAGATTTTTCCTACGATACGCAGGAACTTCTTTAGATATCCTGTGTAGCCTGTAATCAAAATTGCTTCGTTTAGGTTACCTGTTTTGTTGAAGTCTGTAACTGTCTGGTCATACCCAACAACATTGGAGAAGTAAGCTTGGTCATCATTTGAATCGAAGTTACCCAGAGACTGAATACCAGCGTAAGCGTTTGCGCCCTCTGTCCAGCCAGCATCACGGACTAGGTCTCTAGAATCGCTATTCTCGAAGCCCCAACCGTTGATGAAGGTTCCGTCAGTCTTAGTAAACATTTTAAGGGGGAATTTAAACTTATTAAGAGAATTATCTGTCTTCCACTCTTCTTTTAGGAAAGAGTAAAGTGCCTGAAGGGTCACCCCGGAGGTAGATCCTGGACTTGTGTTGTCCAACGTACCGGCTATTAGTAGTTCTATAGTCTTTGTACTATAAGATATAACTATCTCTGTTCCTTGATTTAAGCTATCTGGGTCAATAATCTTTGGCATTAAAATTCTCTCTATTGGGTGTTATTATTGTACCACGCTTATTGCGGGTTACTATAGGCTCTGTCTTCATCTAACTGGACAGCTAAAACTGAGTCAGTAGTTGATAAAACAAAGTTGTTGATTGTTTTTGCTTCGTATCCAGTTGTGTTCAAAACGTTGACGTAAACAAGTGACCCAATATTGGCTGAATATGAATACTTTGTTGATCCGGTTGTAACGTTTTCATCGTGGAAAACCGTTGATGTTGTTGAGTCTGTGACTATAGTTACTTCACATGGGTCGGTTATGAGCCCCCCGTCTACGTCCCTAATCTCCACTGTCAGCTCGACACCTGGAGCAGGGTCTGTAACTGTTGTAGTGGCCAGGGTAATTGTGCTTCCAGCTTTAGCAGCAAGAATTCGCCCCTCTACTGCTGTCTCGGCTCCAAAGGATGCCGTACCCGCGCCAAGCATTGTGCCTTTGAATACTGTATTTGCACCTCTTGTAAACGCGCCGGTTACCTGCCAAAAAACGTTTCTGGCTAGTGCTTCGTTTATGAGTATCACATTTCCTGTTGCTGCAGTAGCTCCAAAGGCTCCGCCGATTTGGATTATAAATACCGCGTTGGGGTCGTTCTCTGCGTCTAGGGTAACTGCTGTTGTTAATGTGGCAGCTGCTCCAACTTTGTACGTTCCTCTTTTTAGAGTCAACCCTCCAAGGTCGAAAGCCGCTGCTGAAAGCAGCGTACTAAACGGCCTGTCCTTTGCTTCAGTGTACGCGGCGTTAAAATCTGCGATAGCAGCCAAAACAATGGGGTCTCCTGGTGGGTATTTGGTACCTGTAGAAGTAATTGTCGGGGCAATACCGCCAGACTCTTGTCCAATGTCACCTTCAACAGAGCCTCCTCCCGTTATGGCTCCTTTAGAAAGAATACCAAAGGATGCTGCTGATTTAAGGTCTATAACAGCGGGGTTTCCCTCTTTCAGTACAGTTGTTGCGCCGGGGCCGTTTCTTACTGTTACAGCAGTTCCGCCTTGAATTGTTAGGTCAATGTTCCCGCCACTGTTGTTGTAGAATATCTCATTCCCAGTGCTCCCGTTCACAGTTGCGTACCCAACAGCCGTGTTGTTCCAGTCATAGTTACCAGGAGTGGTGGCCTCTACTGCATGGTTGCTACCGTCACTCGTGAAGGTGCACTTGTATACCTTAGTGATATTGTTTGATACTAAACTTGCTGAGTCCGTAGACCTATTAAAAGTACTGCCTGTTATTGTGGCATTGGCTTGTGTAACGCTATTGCATCTATTAAATGCAGTTCCAGTTATGGTTGTTAGGGACCCAAAAGAAAAGGTATCCATGTCTGCAAATACGCATGAATCTAGCGTCAAGGTAGCATTAGCAGTGTTTTCCCACTTACCACGAGAAGCTGTGCCGCTAGGATCTAGCGTGATAAAAGTAAACCTAGTCATGGAGACTACCGAGGTTGCATTTAGTAGCTCTACTGTATTGAAATTATTCGTTACTTTTGGAGTCCACTGGACAAGGATTATTCTGTCTGAATCCCTAAAGTTTACCGGGTTGGCAATGGAGCCTAACTGCATTTTGCCCTTGAACAAATAGCCACCGAACAGTTTTTGGACTAGCCCCCACCTGTTTTCTAGTAGGTCGTTCTTTGTGGCAAATCCTTCTATGGTGGCAAACCCGGCACTGTCCCCAAGTTCAAATATAGAGACACCGCGACCGTACCTAATAACGTCGCACTGGTGAGACGACCCAACGTTGATACCACTCACCACGAAAACTGCACTGCCTATGTAATTTATTACGGACGAGGGTGAACCTACTGTTTTATCTTGAGATACGGTTGGGTTGACAACGTGATTGACAAATCCACCATAGGGGTTGTTGTCTTTTTCACTACCGCCTACTGAATATACTTTAAAGTCAGTTATCTCTGAACCAACTGCAATTCTGTAGCCACCTTGAGCGTATGTTCCCATGGACGCGGGTGAGATGAAATTATGCCATAAAAAGATAGCACCATCCGTGGGAATCGTAATCCCACCGCTGTCAAATGCCAGGGAGGCTATTTCGTCGGAAAACGGGGTTACTTGGGTCACTGCAAAGCTGCCCTGAATAAATGGATCTGCAGAATTTACATATGCTGGTGACCTCTGGGCGTTGTAAGAAAAACCGTCTTCATCTGTCCCTGATAGCTCTACCCAGCCGTCAGCCTCATCGGCTGTCGCTACTGTGATTAAGTCTGTATTATACTGTGGCGCTGCCATTAATTGTACTCCAACCCATAATAGTTATTCATAACCTGGTCAAAGATTCCAGTCCCTGCCCATGTAATAACTATACCAGATGCGCTGTTAATTTTCTTAATTCTCCACACTGGCTGATTGCCTAATGATCCAACTGCTGCTTCACCTACGTAATCCACAGCACCCACAGTTACTAATTTTAGAGCTAATTCCGCGTCAGAGCCAACATAAATAACTGTAAGATCATCGGACGCGCTCATTGAGCTTGTGTCGTAAGAAAGAGTTATGGACTGACTGTCAGATGTGCTCATGCCTACACCAGCGAGACTCTGAGCATAAATCATGGTGTTGGTGGTTTGGTTTATTACAGACAGAACCCTGCTTGCATTAAAATTAAACACCCCTGAAAAAGCAATCTTGCCAGTTGCGGGTGTAAATGTGTATGTTGTGAGTATTTGCTTCATAGCTAATCCTATCCGAAAATCAAACTATAGGCTACTGATAATTGAACAGCGTCAGTAGCGTTTTCACCAGCAGCACCTGCAGCGCCAGTCGCACCGGTTTGACCTGTTGCACCTGCTTCACCTGCATCACCAGTTGCACCGGTTTGACCTGTTGCACCTGCTTCACCTGCATCACCAGTTGCACCGGTTTGACCTGTTGCACCTGCTTCACCTGCATCACCAGTTGCACCGGTTTGACCTGTTGCACCTGCTTCACCTACGTCACCAGTTGCACCTTGGGGTCCCACTACGGTGCTATCAGCACCAGTTGCACCGGTTGCTCCAGTTGGACCTGTCACAAGACTGTCATTACCAGTAGCACCAGTTGCACCTGTTGGACCGGTTACAAGTGAGTCAGCACCTGTTGAACCAGTTGGACCGGTTACAAAACTATCTGCACCGGTTGCACCTGTTTGACCAATTGGCCCGACAATCTGACCTGCATCAGTCCAGGTCTCTGCACCGTCTGAGACATAAAGATTGCCATCGGCATCAACAATATATGCATCGTTGCTAGATGCCCCACTTGGCAGACTCGCAACATCTGCAACAGACC
>Ga0222708_1000092_pt1 | contig 26629 bp, 28 predicted proteins | sample AntAcemetage1576_FD_179806 | JGI IMG/M metagenome (GOLD analysis project Ga0222708, IMG submission 179806) | Saline water microbial communities from Ace Lake, Antarctica - #1576 | ecosystem: Environmental > Aquatic > Non-marine Saline and Alkaline > Saline | place: Antarctica: Ace Lake... | reverse complement strand
TTGTACGGGGCAATCGGCACGAAACCGAGTGATCGATACAGTTCGCCCGCCTCGCGCAAGCTTGTGTTCGTGTCGAGCACCACTTCGGTGGCGCCCATCTCTCTACAGTGTCGAATGAGCTCCTGCATCAGACTGCGACCGAAACCCGAGCCTCGAGCGTGGGGCTGAATCCACAGGTGCTTCACCTCGTAGCGCGCGCCGAGAGGGCCATCGGCAATGCGTCGCACGCCTCCGCACCCGACCTCAGCGGGTTCGCCCGAAAGATTCTCGCCCTCGACCAGCACAAACACGCCGGCGGGTGGAGTGAAGTCAGAATCGACCGGTGTGCTGCGGCGGTAAGCGTTGGCCCCTGCCGGAAAGCCGGCCGCACGCGCCTCGACGTACTGATGAAGAAGCGCACGGGCGGCATTGTCGCTGGGCAAGACAGCGCGCCACGAGACCATGAGGCCAGCATATGGGCCGCACTGTCCGGCCTAGACTGGGCACATGGTCATTCGGGTCGCCGTCGTGGGCGCAAGCGGCAGGATGGGATCACTCGCCTGCACCCTCATCGAGAAGCAGTCCGACCTGGCGCTGGTGGCGCGTCTCGACTCACGCTCCGACCTCGGTGACATGCTCGGCGCCGATGTGGTGTTCGATGTCACCGCCCCTGCCATTTCGCCGACAATTGTCGACCACGCGGTGCGTGCAGGCCTCAAAGTGCTCGTGGGCACGAGCGGCTGGAACGAAGACCGCTTGCGTTCACTGCGAACCCTCTTGCAGGCGCATCCTGATGCCGGGGTCACCGTGATTCCCAACTTTTCACTCGGCAGTGTTCTTGCAACGCACTTCGCGACCATCGCCGCGCGCTACTACGAATCCATTGAAATCGTCGAAACCCACCACGCCGCGAAGGTCGACTCGCCCTCGGGCACGGCCGTGCGCACTGCAGAGCTCATCGGCCGCGCCCGCGCAGAGCTCGGACCAGTGGTGGCGCCGCACACTGATCAGCGCGCACGTGGCCAGCAGGTGGCAAGTGTGCCCATCCACTCGCTGCGTTTACAGGGCGCTATCGCCCGACAAGATGTGCACTTCGGCGGCACCGGTGAAGTGCTGACCCTCACCCACGAAACTCTGTCACCCAGCTCATACGAGGCCGGGATCGTGCTTGGATTGCGGGCGGCGGTTGGCACCACGGGTCTCGTCATTGGCCTCGACGCGCTGATGGGGCTACAGGCCAACGGCGCCCAGCCCACGGCTGATGAGGCGTCAGCGTGAGCCGTGCCCGGGCCGCAGTCTTCGGTATGGCAGCTCTACTCGGGCTGTACCTCGTGGTCGTGCTTGGTTATGCACTGCGACTGATCGTCGACGCACAGGTCGTGGTGCAAGCCATGGGTTGGGCGCTCATCGTTTTTCCGGTTCTGGGGTTGTGGGCGCTCGCTGTTGAGCTGAGGTTTGGCTTTCGAGCGCAATCACTGGCGCGTCGGCTTGAAGCCGAGGGTGGGCTCCCTGATGACTCGCTGCCCTCGCGTGTCAGCGGCCGAGTAGAGCGGGCGGCGGCGGACGAGATTTTCGAGCGATACGCGCTCGGGGTACGTGAGAACCCACAATCCTGGGCACACTGGTTTCGACTCGGGTTGGCGTACGACGCGAGCCGTGACCGCCGCCGCGCACGGTGGGCGATGCGGGCAGCTATCAGGTTGGCGCACGCGGGCGCACAGGCTAATGATGCTGCGGCTGACGACGCTCCGGCCGCTGGCTCTACTTCGCCGCCGTCGGCTTGACGAGTTCTTCGATGGCCTGCTCGACGGTCTCGTGCCGAAAAGAGAAGCCGTCAGCAAGTAGCTTGGCCGGCACTTGTTTTTGACTGGCCAGCAATAGTTCTCGCCCCGCTTCGCCCATCATCGTGGTGATGACCGACTCTGGAATGGCGAACAGGTGCCAGCGGTGCATGGCATTGGCCAGTGCTCGGGTGATGCGGTCACTCGTTGCCGGCGTTGGCCCGGCTAAGTTCACTGCCCCTCGCAGGCGAGACGTCAGTAAGTGTCTGATGGCGGCGGCTTCGTCGTAGAGGCTGATCCACGGCCAGTGTTGTCCGCCGGTACCAATGCGCGCCGCAGCCCCCAGCGCGGTGACCAGCCGGAGCGGAGTCATCGCGCCACCCGCGCCGATGACCAGCCCGGTGCGCAGCAGCACGGTGCGAGTGTGTTCGGGCGCCAACACCGCAGCTTCTTCCCAGGCCGAAACGACGTCGGTGAGAAAACCTTCGCCGCGGCGTGACTCCTCAGTCAAACGCTCCGCGGGTCGGTCGCCATAGAATCCAACAGCTGACCCGCTGAGAAACACTGACGGGGGAGTGCTTGATTTCGACATGCCCTCGGCGAGCGCTCGAGTGGCGTTCACGCGAGACTCGAGAATCTCTTTCTGATAACCGGGAGTCCACGGAATTCGGGCAATGGATGCACCCGAGAGATTCACGACCGCGTCGACGTTATCAAAGACTTGGGAGTCGACAACGCGTGCGTCGGGAGCCCATGAGAACTCAGATTCTGACCGGGGGGCCCGGCGCACCAGCGTCAGCACTGTGTGGCCATCTGCGCGCAACTGCCGCTGCAATTCTGTGCCGATCAGGCCCGAAGCGCCAGCAATCAGAACTCGCTGTGGGGTGAACTCCACCACTAGGCGAGTGAGGCTTCGAGCGTGATTGTGATGCCGCTGAGAGCTTTCGAGACCGGGCATCCGGTTTTCGCCTCGTCGGCGAAGGTTGCAAACTCTTCACTACTCAGCCCCGGCACTTTGGCGCTCACCAGCAAATGACTACCAGTGATGCCCTCGCCGGCCACGAACGTGACAGCGGCAGTGACCTGCAGGCTTTCGGGCGCGTGCCCGGCGGCGCTCAGCGCATTCGACAGGGCCATTGAGTAGCACGCCGAGTGCGCCGCACCGAGCAATTCTTCCGGGTTGCTCTGACCGCTAACGCCTTCAGAGCGCGCTGCCCAGGTGACCGGAAACTCTGCCGCGTCTGATGAATCGAGCGAGGTTGTGCCTGAACCCCCAATGAGTGATCCGAACCACAGGGTGGTTGCTTCGCTGGTGACGGCCATGAGCGCTCTCCTTCGATGTAGCGATCGATGTCACGACCGATGTCGCGAGACTCAAGCCTAAGCGCGCACTGCTGATCGCCGCACAAACCCTGCCCGAACGAGCACAACGTACAGCTGGCATCCCAGGCAGTAGGCGAAGGCAGCATTGAGAAAAGCGGCGATAAAGGCCGCACTGGCGGCAATCACGAGAGCGGCCGGAACTCCGACAAGGTGCAGAACCAGCCCGGTAGCCGTCACCATCAGCCCCACCAGTTGGGCGAACGTCGGTGGTGCCGCATCTTCTCGTTCTGTTGGGGGCGACAGGCGCGGAGCAACGAGGCGGCGATATAGCGCGCCATAGGGATGTTTTTGGATGCCCGCGAATGCTCCCCACGCGAACAGTGCAACAAGTGCGGTGAGCAGCACAGCCGCTGGCTGTGCGACGCGCGCCAACAGTTCATCTGTCGCCGGCTCTTGCAGCCCCAGCAGCACGACGACCAGCAGCAGCCCTGAGGTGATGGCGGCACCGAAGCGCGGGCCGCGCGGGTCGATGCCCTTCGCGGCCGAAGAGGTAGCGGCGCCCTGCTTCTGAGCGTCGGCAGCCGAAATTGGGTCGGGCGTGGGGATTGTCATGCGAGCACCTGCACGACACGTGCGGCGTCGACAGCCGCACGGACCTCAGCGGCTTTGACCGCACCGATCAGGCGGGAGCGAACGTGACCTTGCCGGTCAAGAACCAGGGTGGTCGGAGTCGTCAAGACCGAGTGTCGACCCGCCACTTCTGGTTCGTCGATGACATCAATCTCACGGTGTGCAACGGTGCCGTCGGCTGCAACAAGCTCGGTGGCGACGCGGCGCATGGCGGCACAGGCTGAACAGACTGGGCTCGACAGCTGAATCAGAGTGACCTCTGCGCCCTCGACAGTCAGCTGTTGCTCCGTGATTCCGCAGCCGGAGACCACCCGAGCGCGGCGTCGACGCAGCAGCAGGCCCAGCGCGGTGGCAAGTGCTATCAGCAGGGTTGTAACGGCCAGAGCGGGCAAAGGTTCCATGACCATGACAATACGAAATTCGCTTTCCGTATTCCACAGTGTGACGGCGAAAGACACACTGGCTAGCCCGGGTAGTGTGACTTTCGTGACTGAGCCAGCCGAGATTATCTTCCGATCTGACGTGACTGTGGAGTTGGTGCGCGCCAGCGCCAATGATTCCGACGTGTTGTTTGCCGCGCGTGTGTCAACGCTGGGCGAACAAACACTCGAAGCCGCCGTGAGTGGCGCCGAAGCCACGGCGCGCGATCGCGGGCTCATCAACTACCTCATGCGTGACCGCCACGGTTCGCCCTTTGAACACACCGCGATGACGTTCTACGTGCAAGCACCCATCTTCGTCTTTCGCGAATTCATGCGACACCGCATCGCCTCCTACAACGAAGAAAGCGCCCGCTACCGCGAGTTGCTCCCCGTTTTCTACGTGCCCGGCCCCGACCGTAACCTGGTGCAGGTGGGCAAGCCTGGTGCGTACGACTTTTTGCCCGGAACCCCTGAGCAAACCACTCTCGTCGACGGCGAGGTGCGGGGCGTCTGTGCCGCCGCCTATGCCTCCTATCAGCGGATGCTCGACGCCGGCATTGCTCGCGAAGTTGCTCGCGTGGTGTTGCCCGTGACTATCTACAGCTCGATGTACGTGACCATGAATGCCCGCGCGCTCATGAATTTCCTCAGCCTGCGCACCAAACGCGAAGGCACGCACTTTCCGTCGTACCCGCAGCGTGAGATTGAAATGGTCGCTGAGCTGATGGAAAACCACTTCGCAACGCTCATGCCCATCACCTTCGAGACGTTTAACACGAACGGCCGCGTGGCCCCCTAGTTTGCTCGGGTGAGTGTGCGCACTGTGGGTCACGTGAGGGCGATATCCTGAAGAACATGTCTGCCACCAATCCTTTCGGTCAAGTACTTGTGGCGCTAGTCACCCCAATGTTGACCGATGGTGAGGTTGACTGGGCGGCGGTCGAGAAGCACATTGATGACGTCATCACGGCGGGCGCTGATGGCATCGTCGTCACGGGCACGACGGGCGAAACCAGCACGCTGACTGACGCCGAGAAGATTCGACTGATCGAGGTGGGCAAATCCGTCAGTGCGGGTCGTGCTTCCGTCATCACGGGCGGCGGCTCGAATGAGACGGCGCACGCGATCGAGCTGTATAAAGCGAGCGCGAAAGCCGGGGCCGACGGCGTCATGATCGTCACTCCGTATTACAACAAGCCCACCCAGGCCGGCGTGTTGACACACTTCCGCATGGTCGCTGACGCAACCGACCTGCCTGTGATCCTCTACGACATCCCAGGCCGAACCGGCATCGAGATCACCTACGAGACCATTTTGCGCGCGGCAAAACATCCCAATATCCTCGCGGTGAAAGATGCCAAAGGTGACCTCAGTGAGGTCAGCCGAGTGCTCAACCAGACCGAGCTGATGTACTTCGCCGGAGATGACTCGAACGCCCTACCCACGCTGGCAATCGGTGGCACAGGGCTCATCGGTGTCACGGCCAACATCGCACCGGGGCCCTACCGCGCGATCGTTGACGCAGTGAACGCCAACGATCTCGTGACGGCGACGCGAGAGCACCAAAACCTCGAGCCCCTCGTGCGGGCCATCATGACTCACATTCCGGGCACTGTAGCGGCAAAGTATGTGTTGCACGGACTCGGCCGCATCGGCACCCCGCGAGTTCGTCTGCCCCTGGTGGGCCCCGAAGAGCATGAGGCGGCCATCATCGAGGCCGAGCTCGACCTTGTCAGAAACGTCGCAGGTGTTGATTTCAGTAACTTCCGCCCCGACCGCAACGCGGCGGCTGGTGGCGCTTTGCCCAAGGTGGCCGGCACCACCCGTTAGACCACATCAAGGGGGCCACGAAGCCCCATCAAGCACCACAACAAGTCAGGTACACAATGGCCAATGAACTCTTTGCTCCGCCCGCTCTCGGCCCCTCGACACTGCGCATAATCCCGCTCGGCGGTGTCGGCGAAATCGGCCGAAACATGACGGTGTACGAAATCGGTGGCAAGTTACTCATCATCGACGCAGGCGTCCTCTTCCCTGAAGAAACACAGCCCGGTGTCGACCTGATCTTGCCCGATTTCGAACCCATCCGTGAGCGACTCGACGACGTGTTAGCCGTTGTGCTGACCCACGGTCATGAAGATCACATTGGCGCCGTGCCCTACCTGCTGCGCATGCGCCAAGACATTCCCATTCTCGGGTCAACTCTGACGCTTGCCTTCATCGAAGCGAAGCTGAAAGAGCACCGCATCAAGCCGTACACGCTCACGGTTGCGGAAGGCCAGGTAGAGAAACTAGGCCCCTTTACCCTCGACTTCATTGCCGTGAACCACTCGATTCCCGATGCCCTCGCCGTCGTTGTGCAGACTCCCGCCGGCATTGTGCTGCACACCGGCGACTTCAAAATGGATCAGTTGCCGCTCGACGACCGCATCACCGACCTGCGCGCAATTGCCCGCTGGGGGGAGAAGGGCGTCGACCTGGTGCTCAGCGACTCAACCAATGCTGACGTGCCCGGCTTCACCGCTCTCGAGCGCGACATTGGGCCGGTGCTCGAGAGCGTCATCGCCCGAGCACCGAGGCGGGTTATCGTGGCCAGCTTTTCTAGCCATGTTCACCGTGTGCAACAGGTGCTCGACGCGGCGCACGCGAACGGCCGCAAAGTGGCCTTGATGGGGCGCAGCATGGTGCGCAATATGACGATTGCCGCTGATTTGGGCTTCTTGAAAGTACCCGACAACATTCTCATCGATCACAAGAAGGCTTCCGCTCTGCCCGACAACCAGATCGTCTACATGTCAACAGGGAGCCAGGGCGAGCCCATGGCGGTACTCGCGCGCATGGCCAATCTTGAACACCAGATCGAGATCGGGCAGGGCGACACCGTGATTCTTGCCTCCAGCCTGATACCCGGCAACGAGAACGCTGTGTACCGCGTGATCAACGGGCTTATGAAGCTGGGCGCGAAGGTGGTTCACAAAGGCACGGCTCGGGTGCACGTTTCCGGCCACGCGTCGGCGGGCGAATTGCTCTACTTCTACAACGTGTTGAAGCCGAAAAACGTCATGCCCGTGCACGGTGAACAGCGCCATCTGGTCGCCAACGCTGAACTCGCAATCGCCACCGGCGTGCCCGAAGAAAATGTGCTCGTCGCCGATAACGGTTCAGTGGTCGATTTGCGTGACGGCATCGCGCGCGTTGTGGGCCAGATTAATATCGGGTTCGTCTACGTCGACGGCTCGACTGTGGGCACCATCACCGACGCCGACCTGAAAGACCGACGCGTTCTCGCTGAAGAAGGCTTCATCTCCATTTTTGTGGCAATGGATGCCCACAGCGGCAAGGTGCTCGTTGGCCCTGAGATTCATGCTCGCGGCTTCGCACCCGACGAATCAATCTTCGATGACGTCAAACCGCAGATCATCAAAGCTTTGGCAGATGCTGCCGCCAACGGAACGCGCGACACTCAGGCCTTCAGCCAGATTGTGCGCCGCACCGTTGGCCGCTGGGTCAACACTCAGCACCGGCGCCGCCCGATGATCGTGCCGGTCGTGATCGAGGCATAGCCCCAATCACGTCTGGCGAGCGTGTCGCCCGCCAGTGCTGGTGCACCCCGCCGGTACCGTGGGCGTATGGCATCGAGCACCCGAGCATCGTCGCGCTCTCGCGCAGCATCGTCGAATACGCGTGCGCCAAAAGGGGCGCGGCCCGCGCGTGCACAACCGACGAAGAAGTTGCCCGCCACGGGGGACGGTGAGCCGGGCATCCTGAGCAAAGTATGGATGGGTTTAGCGCACCTGACGGGTGGCATGTTCCGGGTGTTGGGCCGCGAAACCCTGGCGCGTGATGAGCGCCGTGACGGTGTTCCGTTTCTGATTGTGGTGATGGCGGCGGTGGGTGCGGTCGTGGAGTGGTTTTTTACCTCCGACCCGATCGCAGTTGCATTGAACGCCTTTACGTTCGGTGGCCTCGTCGGTCGACTGTCTTTCGCGCTGCCCGTGATCATGCTCGTCTTTGCCGCGTGGCTGTTTCGCCACCCCGCAAGCGTGCACGACAACACCCGCATTGGAATTGGAGTGGGGTTGCTCCTGGCAAGCGTGAGCGGATTGTGCCACGTTGCTTTTGGCGCTCCACAGCCGACGCTCCCGCCCCTGGCGCTGGCGCAGGCGGGGGGAATTGTAGGCTGGATTCTGGGGGGCGTACTGCTGCTGGCCAGCGTTTACGTCGCCATCCCGGCGCTGGTGGTGGTGGCGGCCCTGTCGTTGCTCATCATGACGAAGACGCCGCCGAACCGAGTGGGTTTTCGCCTTCGCGAGCTGTACAGCTATTTGTTCGGCGCAGAACTGGCGTCGAAGGCTTCTTCGAGCGACGAGGAGAAGCCGTCAGCTGGCAACACTGCTGTTGAGTTCGGGTCGCTCACTGATTTGGGGCTCGACGTGAGCGATCCCACGTCGATGCCATGGTGGCGTCGTGGCAAGCCCAGCCCAATCTCTGAGGCTTTTGATACTGCGGTAGAGCGGGGTGCGGTGACGGATGTGATTGATCCTGCTCAGCGTGCTGCAGTGACCGAGAGTCTTGACGACGTGTTGTCGGCGGCAGAGAGCGCTGTGCGACGTTTCACGGGCGAGGTCGATGCTGTGCCAACGCCGCTCGAGCCTGTTGCACCCGCCGTGTTGCCTGGCTTTGCCACGCGCGCGAGTGAGAAGGGCGCAGCGGGCGAATTTTCTGCGCTCCCGACCTTGGGGCCCTCGAGGGGTGTGCGGCCCTATCTTTTGCCGGCGGCGTCAATACTTGTTGCGGGTGACCCGCCGAAATCGAAGTCGGCAGCCAACGACGCCATCGTTGCGGCGATCACCGAAGTTCTCCAGCAATTTCAGGTTGATGCTCGCGTTACCGGGTTCAGCCGAGGGCCCAGCGTGACGCGCTACGAGGTTGAGCTCGGGCCCGGTGTGAAGGTAGAGCGTTTCACCGCGCTGACGAAAAACATTTCTTACGCGGTTGCCAGCAATGAGGTGAGCATTCTGTCGCCGATCCCGGGCAAGAGCGCAATTGGCGTGGAGATACCGAACGTCGACCGCGAGATCGTAAGCCTCGGCGATGTCTTGCGCTCGAACTCGGCGTCGAGGGCTCTGCATCCGATGACGATTGGGGTCGGTAAAGACGTCGAAGGTGGCTTCGTTCTTGCGAATCTGGCAAAAATGCCTCACCTCTTGGTGGCGGGATCAACAGGCTCCGGTAAGTCGAGCTTCATCAACTCAATGATCACCAGTGTGCTGATGCGGGCGAAACCCGCTGAGGTTCGCATGGTGTTGGTCGACCCGAAGCGTGTAGAACTGGCCGCGTATCAGGGCGTGCCACACCTGATCACGCCGATCATCACCAATCCAAAGAAGGCCGCTGAAGCGCTGCAGTGGGTCGTCAAAGAAATGGACATGCGCTACGACGACTTGGCGTCGTTCGGGTTTCGGCACATTGACGATTTCAACCGAGCAGTGTTGGCCAACGAGATCACCCTGCCGGAGGGCAGCCAGCGCAAGCTCCAGCCCTATCCCTACCTCCTGGTTGTGGTCGATGAGCTCGCAGACCTCATGATGGTCGCCCCGCGTGACGTGGAAGATTCGATCGTGCGCATCACCCAACTTGCGCGAGCCTCAGGAATTCACCTGGTGCTCGCCACCCAGCGACCCAGCGTCGACGTCGTCACCGGACTCATTAAGGCCAACGTGCCGAGCCGTCTCGCTTTCGCCGTCTCGAGCATGACCGACAGTCGCGTCATTCTTGATCAGCCGGGAGCCGACAAACTGATCGGCCAGGGCGACGCACTGTTCCTGCCGATGGGGGCGTCAAAGGCGATTCGAGTGCAGGGCGCGTGGGTCACAGAGGCAGAGATTGCCGCAGTGGTCGAACACGTGAAACAGCAGGCCCTGCCGGAGTACCGCAACGACGTTGCCGTCGAGGTGCACAAGCGCGACATCGACGCCGACATTGGCGACGACCTTGAAGTGTTGCTCGCCGCGGCAGAGCTTGTCATCAGCACGCAGTTCGGCTCAACATCGATGCTGCAACGCAAGCTGCGGGTCGGTTTTGCTAAAGCCGGCCGCCTGATGGATCTCATGGAATCACGAGAGATCGTGGGCCCATCGGAGGGCTCGAAGGCCCGCGATGTTCTGGTGAGCCCTGAGCAACTGCCGGAGGTGCTGGCGCGTCTGCGCGGTGACGACGCCGCGCCGTCAGCTGTCGGCAGAGCAGGCGCAGTCGGCTTCGTTGGCGGTGCAGAAGGTGACCCGGTTGCGAGGATGACAGAGGGATACCCTGAGGTAGAGATATCTTCTGACGAGGATGCGTGGACTCTCACCGACCGCGAGTGAGGCTGGCATGACCGATTCTGACCCGACTGCTTCTGCTCCGGCTGCTCGCTCGTACTCGCTACGCGGTCGGGTCGTGCGCGCCGGCGACACTCCGGCCAGCAACGGAAACCTCGCGAACATCATCACGGTGGTGCGCATCGCGCTAGCACCGGTCTTCGTGGTGTTGCTCGTCCTTGATGGCGGTGCTGACGGTCCGCTGCGGTTCGCCGCCGCAGCACTGTTCATCGTCGCAATCGCCACTGACGGAGTGGATGGCATGCTCGCTCGCCGTCGCAATCTCGTGACCGACCTGGGAATTTTGCTTGACCCGATTGCCGACAAGCTGCTCACGGGTGCGGCGTTGGTCATGCTTGCGGTGCTTGCTGAGTTGCCAGCTTGGGTAGTCGGCGTGATTCTGCTCCGTGAGTGGGGCATCACCCTGTTTCGGTTCATCATGTTGCGCGACCGAGTGATCCCGGCCTCTCGTGGCGGCAAGCTCAAAACGGTCGTGCAAGCTGTGGCTATTTCGTTCGCTCTCGTGCCCCTGTGGCAGCTGGTGGGTGAGTGGGTTTTCGTGGTCAACACCGTGCTCATGACCGCAGCCCTCATCTTGACCCTCGTAACCGGAATTGATTATCTGGTGCGGGCGCGACGAGAGAGCCGCTCTCGTGCCTGATGAGCACAGCACGATGACCGCCCACCGGAAAGAGGTTGCGGCGGAGTTGATCGCCACACTGAGGGATCGGCACCAAACCGTCGCGGTCGCGGAGTCCTTGACGGGCGGCGCGGTGATGGCAGAACTCATCTCCGTCCCCGGAGCGTCGCTCGCGGTTCGTGGGGGAGTGGTCGCATACGACACGGCGCTGAAGGCAAGCCTGCTGGGAGTTCCCTCTGCGTTACTCGATGCCCATGGACCCGTACACCCAGAGGTTGCTGCGGCCATGGCTGAGGGCGTACGTCGGCTCTTGATCGTCAACGGGCATCCGGCTGATATCGGGGTAGCGACCACGGGAGTGGCCGGGCCCGACCCTCAGGGCGGCGCCCCGGTCGGCCGGGTGTACGTGGCAGTGGCAGACAGCCAGGGCACAATCGTGCAAAAGTACGACTGTGCGGGCGATCGCGCGACTGTTCGGCAGAGTGCGGTGAGCGGCGCGCTCGAGTTGCTCGCACACCGGCTAACGGCAACGCCGTAGTCCGCCGCCGTGGCCTGTTTTTCGTTTACCCAGTCAGCGTTCACCCAGTCAGCGTTCATCCAGTTGGCGTTCATCCAGTTAGCGGCCAACGGGAATGCGGCGCCTGGTCATCCAGTTACAGCCACAAGCAAGTGGCAAACAGCACACTGACAACCTGCGCTCAGGTCGCGGAGGTTACAGTAGCAATAACATTCCTCGACCGCGTGGCCCACCGGGCTCGTGCTGGTCAGGGCAAAAAGCTCAAGAAGAAAGTGAAGGAGGTCCCCATGATTCTCGTTAGACAAGAAATCGGTGAGGTCCTCCGTGACGTGCGCTTGCAAAAGGGCCGCACGTTGCGTCAGGTAGCCGGTCGCGCAAGCGTTGCACTGGGTTATCTGAGTGAGGTCGAACGTGGCCAAAAAGAGGCATCGAGCGAAATTCTCGCTTCAGTGGCAGACGCGCTTGACACCCCGATCTCCGTCATCATGCGTGAGGTGGGTGACCGTCTTGCCATTCTTGAGGGCGTGAGCGTCGTGCCCGACACGTTGACCGACGAGCTGGTCGCACAGTTCGACGTCGGCTTGGCGCTTCGCTAGCGCCTCCAGGCCGCGACCACTGTGAGCGAGTGATCTTCTGACGCGCAGCGAATTTCTTCGTGCGATCGCCGATGAGTTCGGTGATGCTTACGGTCGCAGCCTTGTCCGTGACCTCGTCTTGACGCCTCTGGGCGAGCGCACCGCCGATGAGGCGCTCGCCACCGGAGCGTCGCCTCGTGCTGTCTGGTTAGCATTGTGTTTGGCGATGGATGTTCCGCGAGAGCGCTGGTACGGCGCAGGTCGCCTAGAGCCAACCGCAGACTGATCCAGCCCGCCCCACCTGCACGCCCACGCGCGCGAGATGTGTTGCGACACGCCGCCGTGAGCCATTCGAACATCTGTTCGCTAGTCGATTAGACTCCCTACCAGTGGCGGTCGAACACGAGTCACTGCACGAGTAGTGCGTAGGAGCCGGCAATGTCGGTTCACGCGCATACCGTCAGTCTCGTCGGCGACCGCCGTCACGCCTTGTCGTGAAGCCTCCGGCCCTGCTCTATCGGCCGGACGAAGAGCGACAGAAGACAGGCACACCGCAACCACTACGAATCGGAGACCGCAATGCCCTCTGCAGAAGCTCGCGAAAAAGCACTCGAAACCGCCCTCGCACAGATTGATCGTCAGTTCGGCAAAGGCAGCGTTATGCGCCTCGGCTCCGATGAACGAGCACCCGTTGCGGTAATTCCCACCGGCTCCATTGCACTCGACGTCGCACTCGGCATTGGAGGCCTGCCGCGAGGCCGCATCATCGAGATCTACGGGCCTGAGTCGTCGGGTAAGACCACTCTGACCCTGCACGCCATTGCGAATGTGCAAAAAGCCGGCGGCATCGCTGCTTTCATCGATGCAGAGCACGCCCTCGACCCTGAATACGCCCAAAAGCTCGGGGTCGACATCGATCAACTGTTGGTTTCTCAGCCTGACACTGGTGAGCAGGCGCTCGAAATTGCCGACATGCTGGTGCGCTCAGGGTCGATTGATTTGGTTGTCATTGACTCGGTCGCGGCACTCGTGCCCCGTGCCGAAATCGAAGGCGAGATGGGCGACACTCACGTCGGCCTGCAGGCCCGACTCATGTCACAGGCTTTGCGCAAGCTCACGGGTGGCCTCAACACGACACAGACGTCGATGATCTTTATCAACCAGCTGCGTGAAAAGATCGGTGTCTTTTTCGGTAGCCCGGAGACCACGTCGGGCGGTAAGGCGTTGAAGTTCTATGCCTCAGTGCGGCTCGATATTCGCCGAATTGAGACACTGAAAGATGGCACCGAAGCCGTGGGCAACCGCACCCGCGTCAAGGTGGTGAAGAACAAGATGGCCCCGCCGTTCAAGCAGGCAGAGTTCGACATTCTCTACGGCATTGGTATTTCCCGTGAGGGTAGCCTCATCGACTTCGGCGTTGAACACGAGATCGTTCGTAAGTCTGGGGCCTGGTACACCTACGAGGGTGACCAGCTGGGTCAGGGCAAAGAGAACGCGCGGAAGTTCTTGCTGGACAACCCCGCCATGGCTGCTGAGATTGAAACCCGAATCCTCACGAAACTCGGAGTAGGGCCAAAACTCGTTGCTGTTGAGCCAGGGGCTGGCGGCAAGGCGTCTGGTGACAAGGCCGCTGCCAGCAAGGCGGGCGCTGGCAAAGCCACCGGCGCCACGGGCGGTTCTGCAGGGTTGGCGGGTACTGCGATCACGGGTGCACCCGGCACTGTTGAGCAGCCAGTCCTCCGCGCAGCATCGGGCGCCTGATGCCAATCTCGCGTCACACCGGGCCGAGCGGCAGTGCAGGGCGCATTGAGGGCGGTGTTGAGAGTGACACAGAGCGTGACTCCGAACCGCTCGCACCCGTCACCTATCTGCCCGTCGCTTATTTGCCCGGCGCTTATTTGCCCGGTGTGCGCGAGGCTGACGCGCGACGTGCGGAGAACGTCACTCTGCACGCGATCACTCGACGCGGGCAATCACGAGCCGAGGTGGCCGACCTCCTGCGTCGACGAGACATCGACCCCGATGTGGCTGAGGTAGAACTTGAACGGCTCGAGTCAGTGGGGCTCATCGACGACCGAGCCCTGGCTATTGATCTCGTCGACCGATTGCGCAGCCGTAAAAAACTGGGTACGGCGGCGCTGCGTAATGAGCTCATGCGTCGCAAAATCGACCGGACCGCAATGGATGAAGCACTCAGCGCACCCGACGAAGAGTCTGAGAGCGAGATGCTCGAGCAGTTAGCGGCAGACCGTGCCCGCCGTCTGGGCTCCCTCGACCGCTCGACCGCCGAACGACGACTCGTCGATTTTCTGGCCCGCAAAGGGCACACGGGTTCAACTGCCCGGGCAGCGGCGCGCCGGGCACTCGACGGTGATGCAAGCGAAGGCTCTGCCCGTATTCACCGCGTCGAATTCCGTTAGCTGCTGCATGACGGCACTGTGACTGTTCCAATCACTGCGCCGTAGACTGGGGGCCACCATGAGCATGACCCTCACCGAGAGCATTTCCCCGTCGGCCACCGAGCGCCCGCGAACCTACGAGGTGCGCACGTTCGGATGTCAGATGAATGCACACGACTCCGAACGCTTGAGCGGTTCTCTCGAGGCGGCGGGTTATGTGCGTGCCGCGGGAGCACAAGCCGACGTAGTAGTCATCAACACGTGTGCTGTTCGCGAAAACGCTGACAACAAGTTGTACGGCACCCTGGGGCACCTCGCGAGCGTCAAACGCGAACACGAGGGTATGCAAATCGCCGTGGGCGGGTGCCTCGCGCAGAAAGACACCACGACCATCCTCGATCGAGCTCCGTACGTCGACGTCGTTTTTGGCACTCACAACATGGGTTCGCTTCCGGTGCTTCTCGAACGAGCGCGCCACAACGGTGAGGCGCAACTCGAAATTCTTGAATCGCTGGAGGTATTCCCGTCCACGCTTCCGGCACGGCGAGATTCCACCCACAGTGGCTGGGTCAGCATTTCGGTGGGCTGCAACAACACGTGCACCTTCTGCATCGTCCCGGCTCTGCGCGGTAAAGAAAAAGACCGCCGCCCGGGTGACATTCTGGCTGAGGTGCAAGCTCTCGTTGACGACGGCGCCATCGAGGTGACCCTTCTCGGGCAAAACGTGAACTCCTATGGAGTTGAGTTCGGTGATCGGCTTGCCTTTGGCAAGTTACTGCGGGCTGCCGGTCGCATTGAGGGGCTCGAGCGCATCCGTTTCACCAGCCCGCATCCGGCAGCATTCACCGACGACGTTATCGATGCCATGGCCGAGACTCCCACTGTGATGCCACAACTCCATATGCCACTGCAGTCGGGTTCAGACCGCATCCTTAAAGCGATGCGGCGCTCCTACCGCAGTGATCGCTTTCTCGGGATCCTCGATCGTGTGCGCGACCGCATCCCGCACGCTGCGATTACCACCGACATCATTGTGGGATTTCCGGGTGAGACTGAAGAAGATTTCGCCGACACGCTGAGGGTGGTGGAGCTGTCACGGTTCGCCAGTGCGTACACCTTCCAGTACTCCATTCGGCCCGGCACTCCCGCAGCGACGATGCCCAATCAGGTGCCCAAGGCTGTCGTGCAAGAGCGCTTCGAGCGCCTCACCGCCCTGCAAGATGCCATGTGTGCGTCAGAGAATCTCGCCCAGGTCGGCCGTGAAGTGCGCGTGCTCATTTCAGCAGTCAACGGCAAGAAGGCCGCCGAGACCAGTCGCATTACTGGTCGCGCCGAAGACAATCGGCTCGTACATCTCAACGTTCCCCATGGAGAAACGCGGCCACGCCCCGGTGACATCGTGACCACGTCAATCACTCACGCGGCATCGTTCCACCTCATTGCTGACCATGACGCGCCACTGCGTGTTCGTCGCACGAGGGCTGGCGACGCGTGGGACCGCGCTCAGGCCGACAGTTGTGGGGTTCCCGCCGTCGAGCCACGCGATCAGCTAGTTGGGCCTGTCTCGTTGGGCCTCCCCACCCTGCGACTGGGTGGCTCGAGTTCGACTGCCGCTCAAGGGCCGCATTCCGCCTCGGTGACTGAGGCCACAGAGACTGCAGACGCTCCACAGCCCACGCGCGACTAACGGCGGACGCGCGTTGTGATCGTCGCCATCGTCGGAGCCACCGGTACCGGTAAGAGCGCGCTAGCCCTGGGGCTCGTCGCGCGGTGGGCGCGAAGCGGCATTTGCGCCGAGATAGTGAATGCCGATGCGATGCAGCTGTATCGGGGCATGAACATCGGCACCGCTAAGACGCCCACCGCTGAGCGTGAGGGCGTGCCGCACCACCTCATCGACGTGCTGTCGGTCGACGAGGAAGCCAGTGTTGCCCGCTACCAGACCGAGGCCCGTACCGCGGTCGATGAGATTCAGGCGCGCGGTGCGATGCCCGTTGTGGTGGGCGGCTCTGGCCTGTATGTGGCGGCGTTGCTTACCGATTTCCAATTTCCGGGAACAGATCCCCTCCTCCGCGCACACTGGCAAGCAGAGCTTGGCCGACTCGGCCCCGCTGATTTGCACCGTGTGCTCGAGCGACGTGATCCGTCGGCGGCGGCAGCCATTGGCCCGCACAATGGCCGTCGTATCGTGCGTGCACTCGAGGTGGGCGACCTCACGGGCAGGCCGTTCAGCGCCGGGCTCGAGGCGAGATCACGCTCTTGGCGCCCGCACCGCCAGTTTTCGCTGGAGCTTGACCGGGGCATCCTCGTCGACAGGCTCGACCGCAGAGTGACAGATATGTGGCGACAGGGCCTGCTCGAAGAGGTGACTGCTCTGTTGCCACTGGGCCTGGAGCGCGGGGTGACGGCGAGCCGCGCCATCGGCTACGCGCAGGCGGTCGCCCAACTTCGCGGCGAACTGGACCAGGCTGAGGCTATTGCGCAGACGCAGGTTCTCACGCGGCGATACGCCCGCCGCCAGGTCAGCTGGTTTCGGCGTGACGCATCGATAACGGCGCTGGATGCGAGCGCCGACGATCTTCTCCAGCAGGTTGAACGACAGGTTGAACACCAGCTTGACCAAGAGGCATCAGCAGGTCTCGATGCTTCTCACAGTTAGCATGATTCAGTGACGACGCTGCAGTTCGCCAAAGGCCACGGCACGGGCAACGACTTTGTGCTCTTCAGCGATGCTGACGGAACCGGCGCGCTCACACCGAAGCAGTGTGCCACCCTCGCCGACCGTCGCATCGGTGTGGGCGGCGACGGAGTAATTCGCGCCGTTCGATCGCAACACACTCTCGAGGGGCGCGCGCTTCTGGAGCGCGACGCTGAGGCGGAGTGGTTTATGGACTACTCCAACGCCGACGGCAGTGTTGCTGAAATGTGCGGCAACGGCGTTCGTGTTTTCGTGCGGTACCTAATCTCGCAAGAACTCATCTCGCTCACACCCGGTCAGTCGATTCCGATCGCAACCCGCTCCGGGATCATCGCTGTGCACCGCCTTGCCAGAGGCTTCGCCGCTGACTTGGGGCGCTGGCGTCTCGACGGTGGCGAACCACTCGTACGGGCTCGGGGGCTATCGGTTGCGCGGCCGGGGCTCGGCGTCAACGTCGGTAACCCGCACGTCGTGGTGGCGCTCGCGAGTGATCAAGAATTGGCGTCAGTCGAATTGTCCGTCGCGCCTGTTCTTGATCCCGAGCCAGCGGCGGGGGCCAACATCGAGTTCGTTGTTCCCGCCGACCCGCTGGTGGTCGACGGCATCGGGCGCATCCGCATGCGTGTGCATGAGCGCGGTAGCGGTGAGACGCCCTCCTGCGGTACCGGGGCTGTCGCCGCAGCATTGGCGGTGCGCTACTGGGCCGGCCAGTCAGCGCCCCACGAGTGGCGCGTGGACGTGCCCGGAGGAACACTGGGCGTGCGCATGTTCGCGGCGGAAGATGGCGAACACATCGCGCTGTCTGGCCCCGCCGAAATCGTCTACGAGGGGACGATTGAGATTTAGGGCGCTGTGGGTTGCCGGCGCTCGGCACGCAACACACGAAAACCCTTGTACGCGGTTGCGCGTGATACTGACATCGTGTCAGCGAATCGAGACTGCAACCAGCGCTCGAGCGAGTCGCTTCCGAGGTGACGAGCGACGACGAGCCACGCGCTGCAGTCGGCCTGAAGTCGCGGCAACCAGGCTTCGAGCATGCCGTGTAGCTCGGGTTTGCCGACCCGAATCGGTGGGTTCGACCAGATTGCGCTGAAGCGCACATCGTCGGGCACGGCCTCAGGGGTCGCCACCCGCACATTCTCCAACCCGAGCGTCGCGGCATTGCGCCGGGTGAGTTCGAGAGCTCGCTCATTGACGTCGACGGCCCACACGGTTGCCTGCGGCGACGCCAGGGCCAGTGTTAGCGCGACTGGCCCCCAGCCGCACCCGAGATCGAGCAGGTCACCTTCGGACGGAGGCGCTGGTGCGTGGGTGAGCAACACCTGCGTGCCGATGTCGACCCCGGCAGGGCTGAAAACCCCTCCCGCGGTCTGAAGGTCGGCGGGCTTACCGGCCAGGGTTACCGTGAGCGGCCGTGCAGCGAACGCGCCGCTGGGTTGAGCGGTGAAATAGTGGTCGGTCGCCATGCCCAGAATCTACCGAACTCTGGCGGAGTACAGTGACTCTCCTATGAACCAAGACGAACTTCCCGACCCGACCACGACGCCCCCGGTAGCTGGAGAAGGTGCGCAGGCGGGCAACAATGCGACTCAGGATGCTGTGGCTCGCGTCTTGGCGAACTCCGCCGCACGGGCTCGCTCAGTGACATTGCACGGAGCCGCTGCGTTACAAGACGACGCGAGCTATTCCACTGACCGGGATGGCGAGCAGTTCGATCGTGAAGATCGCGCAGCGTTGCGTCGAGTACGAGGGCTCTCCACTGAGCTCGAAGACGTCACCGAGGTCGAGTATCGGCAACTACGTCTTGAAAACGTGGTGCTCATCGGCATTTACACGCAGGGTTCGCTTGATGACGCTGAGAACTCTCTGCGTGAGTTAGCGGCCCTGGCTGAGACGGCGGGTGCCGCGGTTTTGGACGGTCTGCTGCAGCGCCGTGCGCATCCTGACCCCAGCACTTTTTTGGGGAAAGGCAAAGCAAACGAACTCGCGCTCGTTGTCGCCGAGCTCGGCGCTGACACGGTCATTGCCGACGCCGAGTTGGCGCCCAGCCAGCGCAGATCGCTGGAAGACGTCGTAAAAGTGAAGGTCATTGACCGCACCGCGGTGATTCTCGACATTTTCAGTCAGCACGCCAAAAGCCGCGAGGGCAAGGCGCAGGTCGAGCTTGCACAACTGGAGTATCTGTTGCCGCGGCTCCGCGGCTGGGGAGATTCCATGTCGCGTCAGGCCGGTGGCCAGGTGGGTGCCGGCGGTGCCGGAATGGGCAGCCGTGGCCCCGGTGAAACGAAGATCGAGCTGGATCGTCGGCGCATCAACACCCGCATGTCGAAACTGCGTCGTCAGATAAAGGGATTTGCCCCTGCGCGTGCGGCGAAACGCGCTAACCGTGACCGATACTCGGTGCCGAGTGTGGCGATCGCCGGATACACCAATGCGGGCAAGTCCAGTCTGCTCAACCGCATCACGCGCGCGGGGGTGCTTGTCGAAAACGCTCTGTTTGCGACTCTGGACCCCACGGTCCGAAAGTCGATGACGCCCGACGGTCGGCCGTACACGCTTGCCGACACGGTGGGCTTCGTGCGTAACCTGCCTCACCAGCTCGTCGAAGCTTTTCGGTCGACGCTCGAGGAGGTCGCCGAGTCTGATGTCATCGTGCACGTCGTCGATGGCGCGCATCCTGACCCCGCGGCCCAGATCGCCACCGTGCGTCACGTCATCGGTGACGTCGATGCACACCATCTTCCTGAACTGGTTGCCATCAACAAGAGCGACCTGCTTGACGACGATGCCCGGTTGCTGTTGAGGGGCTTGGCTCCTCAGGCCGTGTTCGTTTCGGCAAAGACCGGCGAGGGCATCGATGAGCTGCGAGCGCGCATCGCGGAGCTCCTTCCGAACCCCGACGTTGAATTGACCGTGGTCGTGCCCTACCACCGCGGTGACTTGGTCTCGCTGCTGCACGAGCGCGGCCGCATCATCGACACCGCGTACGAAGAAAATGGCACCCGAGTGCACTGTTTTGCGCCACCAGAGATTGCCACCCTGGTGGAACAGTTCATTGCACCGGTCGGCTCATAAGCCTGGTTCTGCAAGCGCCGCTTCGTCAGAGTACCGGTCAGAGTGAACCGGTCAGAGTGAACCGGTCAGAGTGAACGCAGAACGGCGACGACTTTGCCCATAACGGTCGCGTGGTCGCCGAGGATCGGCTCGTAAGCGGAGTTCTGTGGAAGCAACCAGGTGTGACCGTCGCGCTGCTTGAAAACTTTCACGGTTGCCTCGTTGTCGAGCATCGCCGCAACTATCTCGCCGTTCTCCGCAGTGTTCTGCTGGCGCACCACCACCCAGTCTCCGTCGCAGATAGCAGCATCGATCATCGAGTCCCCGACGACCGTGAGCATGAACAACTCGCCTTTGCCGACGAGCTGTCGCGGCAGTGGCACGATTTCTTCAACCATTTGGTCGGCGGTGATCGGGATACCCGCGGCGATGCGGCCGACGAGGGGCACCATGGCGGCGTCACCCACCGACGGCCCCGGAACAGACTCTGAACCTGGGGCGTGTGCCGGGTCAGGCTCAAGCCCGATCAGCACCTCGAGAGCGCGCGGTCGGTTGGGATCACGCCGGAGGTAGCCGCTGAGTTCCAACTGGCCCAGCTGGTGCGAGACGCTCGACAGTGAAGCGAGCCCGACAGCCTCGGCGATTTCACGCATGCTCGGCGGGTATCCACGACGGGCCACAGAGGCTTGAATGACGCCGAGAATTTCACGCTGCTTCGCGCTCAGCGTTGTGCGTCGACGGGTGCCGGGGGCACCCTCGGGCGAAATCTCGTGCGGTTCGGTGGTCAAGGGGGCTCCGTTCGAACAAATGTCGGTGGTCGGGGATTGAATAACTCAGAGCCCTCAAACTCTATCCAGAAATTGCTCCACATTCATAGCTTTGTTCGAGTGTGTTGCGAGATCTGGGGCGTTTAAGGCTTTGGGGCTTGTAAGTATGTTCGATCGAATGTATGTTCGAAACACAGGTTCGCATGTTCCTCTCCCGGCCGAGAGGCGCATGCACCCCCCGGTGGCTTAGCTCACCGGGGGACCTGTGCCACTCAGTTCGCCAGAAAGAGGCAGATGTCATGAGCGCAACAACCTATGCAGCCCGTACTTATGCACCCCGTACTTTTGCACCCCGTACTTATGCACCCCGCACCTCCACCCCCACGCCCGTCCCCATCCCTGCGCCCCATGAAGCGCGCGGCGCGGATTTCGCGGGCCAAGCGCCCCGAGTCCGTTTGCGCATGACGCGCCGCGGCCGCTTGGTGGTCACGATCGCCGTAGCGCTGCCGTTGGTTCTGGCGCTCGTGTCTGTCGCACTCAACGGCGGCGGGGCTACTGCAAGCTCTGGTGCGGTCGCGCCGATCACCGTGACAGTTGAAGCCGGCGATTCGCTCTGGTCGGTCGCCGCAGCGCTGGCTCCATCAGCATCGACAGCTGATGTCGTCGCTGACCTCGTGGCGGTCAACGGGCTCGTAACTGCAGAACTTGTGCCGGGCCAGATTCTGGTTGTTCCCGAGCGATACGCGGGCTAGCGCACGCGGCCGACCGAGAGCAGGCGCCAGGGTTTCGTTCGGCGGGCCACGGCTACGCTTGCCGAGTGACGAGCCTTGCGAACCTGCCCATAAGAGATGACCTGCGCGGGCAAACCCCCTACGGAGCCCCGCAGCAGGCTGTGCGCATTGCACTCAACGTCAACGAGAACACTCACCCCGTGCCGTTCGATGTCGTCGCGCACGTGGCAGCAGCGGTCGAACGTGAACTGCACTCCATCAATCGGTATCCCGATCGCGAATTCACCGAGCTGAGAAACCACCTCGCCGGCTATCTGACGCAGGTGAGCGCACCCGCCGTTGCACCCGATCAAATATGGGCAGCAAACGGATCCAATGAGGTCATTCAGCAGGTTTTGCAAGCGTTTGGTGGCCCCGGTCGGAGCGTGCTCGGATTTCCTCCCACCTACTCCATGCACTCAATCATCGCCGGAAGTACCGGTACCCAGTGGGTGGCTGGGCGGCGAGACGAAGATTTCCGGCTCAGCCCGCAGACCGCGGTGGCAGAAGTTGAGCGCACTGACCCCGACGTGATCTTCTTATGCGCGCCGAATAACCCGACCGGAACCCCGCTCGGCCTCGACACCATTGCGGCCGTGTACGACGCGAGTCGGGGCATCGTCATGGTCGATGAGGCGTACGCCGAGTTCATGCCGGAAGGGCAACCCGACGCTCTCAGCCTGCTGCCCGGGCGCGAGCGCCTCGTGGTGTCGCGCACAATGAGCAAGGCTTTCGCTTTCGCTGGCGCGCGCCTCGGATATCTCGCGGCAGATCCCGCTGTGATCGACGCACTGCGTCTGGTTCGCTTGCCCTACCACCTGTCGGGGCTGACACAGGTTGCTGCAGTGGCCGCTTTGCAGCACGCTCCGGCAATGTTGCGAACCGTGGGAGCCATTCGTGAGCAACGCGATCGGCTCGTCCTCGAACTGGCCCGACTGGGTTACGCGCCGCACGAGAGTTGGGCAAACTTCGTCCTCTTCGGCGCCGTAGCCGACCCGCAGGCAGTATTTAGGCACCTGCTCGAGCACGACATCTTGATTCGGGATGTCGGTCTCGCTCATCACCTGCGGGTTACAGCGGGCACCCCCGACGAGACCACAGAGTTCCTCGACGTGCTCGCTAAGCTGAACCAGTGACTACACCCCGTACCGCCGAGCTTCGGCGTGAAACCAGCGAGTCGTCAATTGAGCTTCGACTGAATCTCGACGGCACCGGCCACTCGTCCATTTCGACAACCGTGCCATTTTTTGACCACATGCTGACCGCATTCGCAAAGCACGCCCTCGTTGATCTCGACATCTCTGCCAGCGGTGACACGGCCATTGATGTTCACCACACCGTTGAAGACACCGCCATTGTGCTCGGAACCGCGATCGCGAAGGCCCTCGGTGACAAATCAGGCATCGCGCGTTTCGGTGACGCGCTCGTTCCCCTTGACGAAGCTCTCGCACAAGCAGTTATTGACGTGAGTGGTCGCCCGTACCTGGTGCACTCTGGAGAGCCTGCAGGGTTTGAGCACCACCTCATCGGTGGCCACTTCACCGGTTCAATGGTGCGTCACGTATTCGAAGCCATCACCATGCACGCCGGACTCACCGTGCACCTGACAGTGCTGGCGGGGCGCGACCCGCATCACATTGCTGAGGCGCAGTTCAAGGCATTCGCGCGAGCATTTCGCGCGGCAGTGCAGCCTGATTCTCGCGTGCTCGGAGTTCCCTCGACCAAGGGCGCACTCTGATCGTGAGCGCACCCGTCGTGGTCGTGCTCGACTACGGGTCTGGCAATGTGCACTCGGCAGCGAAAGCCGTCGAAGCTGCTGGGGCTCGCGTCGAATTGACCGCCGATCGCGACCGGGTTCTGGCGGCTGATGGGCTCGTGGTTCCGGGAGTCGGAGCCTTCGGCGCGGTGATGGATGCGTTGCGCGCGGTGCGGGGCGATGAACTGATCGATCGGCGCCTCGCAGGTGGCCGCGCCGTGCTCGGAATCTGCGTGGGCATGCAGGTGATGTTCGAGCGCGGAGATGAGGGCGGGGTAGTGACCGACGGTCTTGCGCAGTGGCCGGGTACGGTGAGCGCCGTCATTGCCCCCACCGTGCCGCACATGGGGTGGAACACCATCTCAGCGCCACCGACCTCTCGGCTTTTCGAGGGCTTACACGATGAGCGGTTTTACTTCGTTCACTCCTATGCCGCGCACGAGTGGAGCCTTGACCCCCACCCGGCCATCCCGGTGCCCCTGGTCACGTGGGCACAGCACGGCGAAAGTTTCGTCGCGGCGGTCGAAAACGGTCCGCTTACGGCTACTCAATTTCACCCTGAGAAGTCGGGACAGGCCGGTTTGCGTCTGCTCACGAATTGGCTGGGCACCCTCTGAGCGCTGTCTGAGTTCTGTCGCCGCACGGTAACGGAGTAACATTCTGTGTTTGGAAGCGACACACTGACTTCCGCCCTTGTGACCCCATTAGAAAGCCGTGCATGAGCGAGTTCTCGAAAACACCCTCCCTCACCCTTCTTCCGGCTGTTGACGTCGCCGGCGGCAAAGCGGTGCGTTTGACTCAGGGTAAAGCCGGCACCGAGACGAGTTATGGTGACCCGATCGAAGCCGCTCATGAGTGGGCCGACCAGGGTGCTGAGTGGATTCACCTTGTCGACCTCGACGCGGCCTTCGGCCGGGGGAGTAACCGGTCGATCATCAAGAAGGTTGTCAAAACGACCCCCAAGAACGTCAACATCGAACTCTCCGGCGGTATCCGCGATGACGCAACACTCGAAGCAGCGCTCGCCACCGGTGCTAAGCGCATCAATTTGGGCACCGCCGCTCTCGAAAACCCAGAGTGGGCTGCGCATGTCATTGCCGAATACGGCGAGGCAATTGCGGTCGGCCTGGATGTTCGTGGCACAACGCTCGCCGCTCGCGGCTGGACGGAAGACGGTGGCGATCTCTGGTCAGTGCTTGAGCGGCTTGAAGATGCCGGCTGTGCCCGCTACGTCGTGACTGACGTGACGAAAGATGGCACCCTCAAGGGCCCGAACCTCGAACTGTTGCGACTGGTCATGGAGCGCACGAATCGCCCTGTCGTCGCCTCGGGTGGCGTGGCGAGTCTTGACGATATTGCCGAATTGCGCGAGCTGGTACCGCTCGGTCTTGAGGGTGCAATCGTCGGCAAAGCTCTCTACGCCGGTGCCTTCACGCTGCCCGAAGCGCTGGATGTCGCAGGCCGCTGACTCGGCTGGCCAGCCCTGGCAGGGCCGGCATTTTGAGTCGACTGCCGGAGCCGGAGCGGACACCGACGCCGACGCCCGCGCCAATGACGACGGGTCGGCGCCACCGGCGTACCTTGCGGGCGTCGCCGCCCTCCACGCGGGGGAGTGTTCGCTGGTCGAGCTTGTCGACGTGGTGCGCTCGTGTCGCTTTCTGATTCCTTTGGTCGCTGTGGCGGGGGAGACCGGCATTGGCGCCGACGGTCGCCTTGTCGACAAAACTCAAGAGCTCTCGATTATTACGGTCATTGGGCCCGATGGCCGCCCGGTTCTGCCCGTATTCTCGTCTGTTGCAGCGATGAGTAGATGGCGCGGGGATGCCCGGCCGGTACCCGCTGACGCTGTGCGCGTGGCACTGGCTGCCGCTGCCGAGCACACTGACCGTGTGGTGATCGATGCGCGTTCACCCGAGTCTCTGATTGTCCTTCCGCGTCCGGCGGTCTGGGCGATCGCGCAGGGAGCAGCCTGGCTACCCGCCGCCGGCGACCCCGAAGTTCTTGAAGCCGTGGCGAGGCCAGCGGCACAGCATCCTGAAATCTGGGCGGTCTCGCTCGTTGCAGGTGACCCTTTTGCCCGGGGCGAAGCAGCGGAGGTGATCGTGCGGTTGGCCGTGAAGCCCGGTGTCGCACCAGAGCGGCTGCGCGCAGTGATTGACTCACTCAGCGCGCAGTGGGCGCAGGATGCGACCGTGGCACGGCGCGTCGACTCACTGTCAGTGCAACCCGTGGCCTCGCCCCCGGGCACGCAGGTTGAGGGCTAGCGCAGGCGCGAGCCCGGGTTCTGCTCAGCGAGTGCGCGATCCCCGCAGGATCGTCTCTATGAAACGGCCCCAGTGAGCTTCTCGCCGGGGCCCTGGCCGGGTGCGTCAGGAAACGCGGAGGCCTCACGGAAGGCCAGTTGAACCGAGCGCAACCCATCGCGCAACACGCGTGCGTGGTGATCTCCCAACTCGGGCGCTGACGCCGTGATGAGACCGGCGAGAGCTGTGATGAGCTTGCGGGCTTCAGCAAGATCGATTTCGTCGTCACCCTGCTCAGACAGACCACACTTCACCGCGGCGGCGCTGAGCAGGTGCACCGCGACCGTGTTGATGATTTCGATCGCCGGTACGTCAGCAATGTCTCTCGAGGGGTCGGGAGCCACATAAGCACCGGTGTCGCCGCGAGATGCATCACTCATAAGTGGCTCTTCTTTCGTGTTGCTACTGGTTTCGTATTGCTACTGGGTGTGAGTTGGTATCAGGCAGTTCGGGGCTCAGGGCACCGAAAGCGCGGAGGCCTGCTAGGATTACGGAGGTTTCGGGGCAGTATTCCCGAAACGAAAGTGGAGTCTCCTCCCACCCGCGCTTGACCGTTTACTAGGTTACCGGGTCGAATTACCCCGACTATCGGCGTCAGAGTCGTACGAGGTCTGTGGGTAATGCTGGCTGTATGTCAGGGATGTAGGCCCCTCTTT